>ERZ837380.327-NODE-327-length-73279-cov-14.590517_pt1 | contig 73279 bp, 56 predicted proteins | sample MGYA00519685_ERZ837380 | MGnify/ENA primary metagenome ERZ837380 (study PRJEB31850, sample SAMEA3708817) | human gut metagenome | biome: human gut; feature: human-associated habitat; material: faeces | place: China | collected 2014 ...
AACACCAAAGAACTCAGAAATGTATAAGGAACGTAAATTTTTGAAGAAGCGATACAAAATAAAAGTGAAAGTCATCAAGTAATGTTTACTATGTTTCTTGAAACATGAGTTGACAACTAAAAAGTGTATAACTACTGGCAGAGGATGTGACTAAAAGTACATCCTCTGCTTTTATTACGGAATAGGAAATTACTCGTGCTGTTACGTTATACCACCAAAATTGCTTTAGCAATTCTTGCAAAGCAAAGCGCTGGCTTTGTTCTTATTAATGGAATTTATGAAATAAGGCTTAAAAAAGATGTCATACGAGATCATGACTGAATCTTACAATTTTGTGAAATGCTATGGAAAGGATGAAATTTTTATAGAAATATGCTATTATAATGCCGTAAAAAGTACGAAATATCATATAATGAGCCTCTTGGAGAAGCGAGCAGATCAGCGTGCGAGACGAGCTGGAAAGCTCTAGAAGAGTGGATCTGCGGGTTATTAAGGGGAAATTGCTAAATGTGATACAGAAAATAAGGGGCGCAAAAAGTGGATATAAGACTGCGCAGAAAGAGGAGGATATGAGTGGATTTAGAGTAGCGGGGGACAAAAGTTCACACCGCAAAAAAGAGCGAAAGCATCCGAAGCTTCGGTTGGCGATGAAAATTGCACTGCTTGTTATATTATTGATCATCATGGCAGTAATGATTGTTTTTTACGTTAAATTTGGAGATGATCTGTTGCGTTGGCGCAATCAGGCAAAGCAGGATGTGCAGTCATCGACGACGGAAACGTTCCGTTCTTCGGAGACCAGTTTTATTTATTCGGCAGATAAAAAAGTGATCGCCAAGTTGCGGGGAGACAAAGATTCCTATTATTTGGCGTTTGATCAAATTCCGCAATCGGTGAAAGATTGTTTTATCGTGACGGAAGATCGAGATTTTTATGAACATGACGGAGTGAATATTCTCTCCACTATGAAAGCGGCAGTGCTGCTTGTAAAGAGTCGTTTGTTCCATGAAAAGATTTCTCGAGGCGGAAGTACGATCACGCAGCAGCTTGCCCGTAAGATCTATTTGACGGATGATAAAACGTATGAGCGAAAAGTGCGTGAAATTTTTTACGCAATGGAGCTGGAGAAGAAATATACCAAAGACCAGATTTTGGAATTTTACATTAATAACGTATGTTTTGCGAATGCAAAGTACGGTATCGAGTCAGCCAGCAGAGCTTACTTTAGCAAGGGAACTTCGGAGTTGAATCTTGCAGAGGTGGCATTTTTGTGTTCGATCCCGAACCGACCGGAAACGTATAATCCGTTGGAGCATTATGACAATGCGATCAAGCGTAAAGACCGTATTTTGAAACAGCTTTTGCAGGAAAAGAAAATTACGGAGGCAGAGTACAGCGATGCTTCTTATACGGAGATTGTCCTGGATCCGGCAGAGGCGATCAAGAGTCAGGACTATATGGCTACCTATGCGATCAGTTGTGCGACAAAAGCGTTGATGCAGCAACACGGATTTGAGTTCCGCTATGAATTTGCCAATGACGCAGATCGCAAAAATTATCAAAAAGAGTACGATACGCTGTACGACGAGTGTAGAACACAGTTGAATACCGGAGGCTATCATATTTATACATCACTCAGTCGTTCCAGACAGAAAAAACTGCAGACGAGTGTGAATGATGCCCTGAAGGGATTTAAGGAAAAAACAAAGGATGGTACTTACAAGTTACAGGGCGCGGCTACTTGCATTGACAATGAGACGGGATTCGTAGTTGCAATTGTCGGTGGACGTAAGCAGAAATCAACGACGGGTTATACGTTGAATCGAGCTTTCCAGAGTTATCGTCAGCCGGGTAGCTGCTTTAAGCCGGTAGCGGTATATACGCCTGCATTGGAACGCGGCTATACACCGAATTCGATCGTGGACGATTCGAAGTTTAAGGGTGGTCCTAGCAACTCAGGCAACAGCTATCTTGGAAAGATCACGTTGCGCCGTGCCGTAGAGAAGTCCAAGAACGTTGTCGCTTGGAAGATCTTTAAGGAAATTACGCCGAAGGTTGGTCTTAGTTATCCGCTCAAAATGCATTTTGCCAATATTGTAGACAATGACTATTATCTGTCTGCATCGCTTGGTGGATTGACGAACGGCGTGACAACGGTCGAGATGGCTTCTGCGTATGCGACGATCGAAAATGATGGAGTTTATCGCGAGCCGACCTGCATTAAGAAGATTACAGATTCCGAGGGAAATGTTATTTTGAAGAATAACGGAACCAAGCGGAAGGGAACGAAAGTCTATGATAAAAATGCAGCACGTTCCATGACAGATATTTTGACCGGTGTATTGACAAGTGGTACAGCAGCAGGACATGAATTGAACAATATGTCTTGCGCCGGTAAGACGGGAACGACGAACGACAAAAAAGATGGGTGGTTCTGTGGATTTACTCCATATTATACAACGACGGTATGGGTGGGATATGATTCGCCAAGAACATTAGAGGATCTGTACGGAAGTACGTATCCGCTTACAATTTGGGAAAACTTTATGAACGAGATTCATATCGGTCTGGAGAATAAGGATTTTGTGGAATCGGAATCATCAAGCAGCAAGTCAGACAAGAAAGATGGAAGTTACTCGACAAAACCACGTGAAACGATCGATCCTGAGGCGCGTGAGACAGAAACACCGAAGGAGACGGCAAAGCCAAAAGCAACCAAAAAGCCGGTTGTTACGGCAACACCAAAGGCAGAGCCGGAGGTAACGGAACCACCAACGACTATTGATGATGACCCAAGTGATGTGCCGAGCGATAATACACAGCCGGATGATGTCGGAGGCGATACCGGGGACGACACAGAATAAGATGTATCAGGATGTGGCATGAGACACGCTGCGGTAGTGTGTGCATTGGAACAGGGCATGAGACACTGCAGAATAAGTTGTGTCAGAATGAAGCGCGAGACACTGCAGAATAAGGTGTATCAGAATGAAGCGTGAGACACTGCAGTAGTGTGTGCCAGGGGGAGAAGTGCATGAAATTTAGCCTTTGTATGATTGTGAAAAATGAAGAGGCAGTTTTAAATCGGTGCTTGGAGTCCATGGCATCAGCGATGGATGAGATCATTATAGTGGATACCGGATCTACCGATGCAACCAAAAAGATCGCCACAGCGTATACCGATCAGATCTATGATTTTGCGTGGACAGGAAACTTTGCAGAGGCAAGGAACTATGCAGCTTCCAAGGCAACCGGTGATTACATTTATACGGCAGATGCCGATGAATATTTGGAGCCGGAAGAGCTGCAGAAGTTATTGCAGCTCAAAAAGGTATTGCTGCCTGAAGTTGAGATTGTGCAAATGCTGTATTGCACACCGCCGGAACTTAGTACCGTATATAATTTTGCGGAGGAGTACCGCCCTAAATTATATAAGAGACTGCGTTCGTTTACTTGGATCGATCCGATTCATGAGACGTTACGTTTGGAGCCGGTTGTGTTTGACAGTGAGATACGTATTCAGCACAGACCATCGCCCGGACATGCCAAAAGAGACCTAGAGGCACTGGCAGCCGCAGCGGATCGTGAGAAACTGTTGTCCGATAAATTGCGCCATATGTATGCAATGGAATTGTATCGCTGTGGAGACGTCAGCGATTTTAACAGAGCGAAGGGATTTTTCCAAAGAGTAATGGAGGATCCGGACAGTGGACAGGATGCGCTTCGAGAGGCAATCTGTGTGCTGACACGAGGTTATCGTTTGGCGGGAGATGTTTCGCATTTTTTGGCATATGCATTGCGGGATGCAGTGACGGCACCTACTTCTGAGCTATGCTGTGAACTTGGAGCTTATTTTGAAGAGTGTGGGGATCTGGCGGAAGCAGCAATGTGGTATCAGAATGCACTTAGCGAAACAGAGAGCATATTAGATGCCCGCACCGGCAATGAAATTCCGACACGGGCATTAGAACGTTTTTGACAACATCAAAGAGATTGTTCGATCGTATCCAATTCTTTCATCCAAAGAGCAGCGGAGGCATCACTAGGCATACGCCAGTCGCCGCGCGGTGACAATGCAACGCTGCCGACCTTTGGCCCATCCGGCAGACAGGAACGCTTAAATTGCTGGGCGAAGAAACGCCAATAAAATGTTCTCAACCATTTATAGATGGTTTTATCATCGTATTCTCCCGCAAATGTATATTTTGCCAAACGAAAGATTTTCGTCGGTGTATATCCAAAACGCATTAGATAATACAAGAAGAAATCATGCAGTTCATAAGGACCTACAATATTTTCTGTTTTCTGAGCAATCTTGCCATCCTTTGGAGGCAGGAGTTCCGGACTTACCGGGGTATCTAAGACATCTAATAACACAGCTTTCAGCGAAGGATCTTCCGTCGTTTCCGCATAATAGGATACCAAATAACGAACCAACGTCTTTGGAACGGACGCGTTGACGCCATACATGGACATATGGTCGCCGTTGTAAGTTGCCCAGCCGAGTGCCAGCTCTGACATGTCACCGGTACCGATCACCATACCGTTTGACTGGTTGGCAAGATCCATTAAGATCAGTGTGCGCTGTCTGGCCTGTGAGTTTTCATACGTAACATCATGGCTGCTCGGATCGTGTCCGATGTCCCGAAAATGAAGTTCAACTGCTTCGTGGATCGGGACTTCTTTTAGTGTTGCGCCGAGCTGCTTTGTGAGTGTGCAGGCGTTTTGGTAAGTGCGGTCGGTCGTGCCAAAACAAGGCATCGTGACGGCAACGATACCACTTCGGTCAAGTCCAAGCAGATCAAAGGCTTTCGCAGTAACTAACAGAGCCAGCGTTGAGTCCAATCCGCCGGATATGCCGATCACAGCGCTGGTGCAATGGGTATGCGCCAATCTTTTTTTGAGTCCCATCGCCTGAATGTGTAAAATTTCATCGCAGCGGCGGTCGCGGTCTGCCTTACTGTTCGGGACAAACGGTGTTCGTTCATAATGTCTTGTGAGCGTTGTCTCTTCCACCTGCTGAAATGTAAAATGAATAATCTGATAAGCATCTTTCTCTGACTCGTCGGTGCCCGGAACAATTTGTGGAAACGTGGAAATGCGTCTACGCTCACTGGTTAAACGCCCCAGATCGATCTCAGACAGGATCATACCGTTTTGGAAACGCTTGCTTTCGTTGAGCAGTGTACCGTTTTCGGCGATCAGATTATGCCCGGCGAATACAAGATCCGTAGAGGATTCGCCTTCTCCTGCATCTGCATAAATATATGCACACAAAAGGCGGGCAGACTGTCCGGTTACTAACTCACGGCGATAGATATCTTTGCCGGTTGTTTCGTCGCTGGCCGACAGATTAACAATGATGGTTGCACCGTGCAGAGCGTGTGCGGTAGAAGGTGGTGCTGCAGTCCATAAGTCCTCGCAGATCTCCGCACCAATGATCAATCCCGGCATATTATCTGCTTGAAACAAGGTCTTGCTGCCAAACCAGATGAGATCTAATCCCTCCTCATCGCAAAGTTCCGGCATATGAAGGAAAATGCCCTCTTTCGGGGCGGCTGTAAAATGCCTTGCTTCATAAAATTCGGAATAATTCGGAATAAAAGTTTTGGGGATCAGACATATTACTTCTCCATGGAATACGACAGCGGCTACGTTATATAGCCGGTTCATATAAGAAAAAGGCAGACCAACAATGGTCATCATATCCATATTAGCGGACACTTTCCGAATACGGTTCAGGCCGGAGATGGCACCGTCTAATAACGCCTTTTGTAAAAAGAGATCGCCACAGGTATAGCCGGTCAGACAAAGTTCCGGCAAAACCAACAGCTTCGCATGCTCTGTATTTGCTTTCTGCATACATTCGATGATCTGCTCTGTATTGTAATCGGGATCTGCAACACGGATGTCCGGCGTTGCAGCAGCAACTTTCAAAAATAAATCGTTCATAAGCGCTCCTTATTTTTTATTATTAATTAGTTATCGTTTTAAGCGGTAGTTCAAATGTACCACGTTGGCATGGGAATTGCAACCAAAGTTCAGTCTTGCGTATTGCAGCAAACCCCTTTATAATGTGTAATTGGACAAAAAATGAAGGTGAATGCGGAGGCATAGTAATGCACTTGGATATTTTAATTGATATGAAATTGCTGTTGTGTAGCGCGACATCGCCAAGAATTGCTTTAGCAATTCTTGCAAAGCAAAGCGCTGGCTTTGCTTTTTTATATCGCTTTTTTTATATTGTGATCGCAATGGAAGCGGCGGCTGTGAGTTTGTTCCTGCCGCTGCTGTTTTTGCGTGTGGTTATAAGTGGTCTGCCAAAGAAATATATGGTATGGCTGTGGCGGTTGTATTTTTTGCGGATCGTGTGTCCGATCCAGATTTCCAGTATGTTTAGTATTGTTCCGGCGTGGAATCGCAGTTACCATCGATTTTTAGCAGATGTAGGACTTGATATCGATGCGCAGCATGGCGGACTGCTTCGCAGTCTGCACGATGTATGGCAAGCGAACATACAAGTAACGTCTCTCTATCGGATCATGGCGATAGGATACTTTGCAGGAATGCTGTTATTGGTAGTTCTTTTGGTGATTCGGGCGGGAAAGGTGCGTTCCGCGATCCGTATGCGGGAAAAACGACTGGAGGGTACTTTGTACCAGTCAGCGGTCGAATTGCCGGTCATGACAGGTCTGTTCGTGAATCGCGTGTTTTTGCCGGAAACGATGAATGTGCAGGAGGCGAAATATACATTAGCACATATGGAGTGTCGACGTGCTCGCAGAAGCAATCTTTGGAATGCGTTTTATGTAACGGCGCTGCTTTTGCATTGGTACGATCCTTGCGTATGGGCTGCCGTATTTTTGGTTAGACGGGATGAGCAGATGGCGTGCGATGAATGTGCCGTGGACAGATGCAGTGCGGCAGACAAGAATGCGTATATACAAGGGATTTTGAACATTGTACCGCAGGAAAGCCGTGTGCCATTTACTGTGTGTGCAAGCTTTGAAACAGACTTAGAGAGACGGTCGCAGCGTTTGCTGCATCAGGGATCCGACCGAATGTGTTATAAAATGACCAGTGTGATCCTTTTGCTTTTGATGTTTTTCTGGCTTTTTTTGTTACGTCCGGTTCAAAATGTATGGGCGGGAGGAACGTGGAATGCCGGGAGTGAGAAACTGTCCGCAAATAAGGACACGAGAAAAACGAATCTCATCCTTTCGCAGACAGATGTATTGTCGCCAAGTGGACTGAAACAGACAGTTTCCTTGCGGCATAAGCGTAATGAAGCCAACGGCAGGATCCTTGCAAACAGTTACGAGCTGCAGCTTGCGGATGCAGCAGGCAGTGAATTGGCAGTTGTTGACCTGCAGAAAGTGTTTCGAGAGCAGGGGATTGCGAAGGATACGCTTTATTTCCCGGAGGGATTGAAGCTGCAGACCGGTGACTATAATAATGATGGGATTCAAGAACTGCTTTTGGGACAGCAGAGAGCGTGGGATGCAGCAGAGCAAAAGCAGATCGGGAGATTGCTGTCCAACAAAACGGACAGCAAGTCAAAAACAGCGTCAAGCAAGGTTGCCGAGAACGTCACGCCGGCGCCGGCAAAACAGGTTAAGAACTTGCGGACGTATGTGTACGTAATGTTTCAGATGCAGGAGACCGGTTTGCAGATCGTCTCAGAGGCGGTATATGGGGAGCAGGCGGCATCGATGCAGTCTGTGAAGCCGAGTCAGGAATCGGACGTGAAGGACTTGTTTTATATGCAGCTATCCGCTGGAAAGCTGTACTATATTTGGGACAGCGATGCAACAAAGTTCCTGGCAAAGAAATTATCGTCTGATGAATTGAATCAGCATAGAAGGGCGTCACAGGGAACAGAGGAAGCGGGCGTCAGCAAGACAGAGACTTTGGAAGATGCCGATGGCAACGAGTGTATGCGTGTGCAGACGACCACTGACACGACCGGAAGCCCGGAAATCGGTCAGATCATGATGTCACAAAACAAGAAAAAGATGAACGAGGTCAAGGGATATTTTTGCGAGTTGAAGTGGGTGCCGCAATCTGATGCTTCGACCGGACGATATGCAGTATTGATCTATAATGGCACCAAAGCACAGACATTTGTGCTGTATGATGTTGATAAAGCTACGGAACTGTACCGGCAGGAAGACGGTAATGATATTCTCAGCAGTATCTTTGCCAAATATAATGACACACAGATTCAGTTTAAAAGTGGAGCAATTGCGGTGTACAAGCTCGCGGAACAAAATGGGAGCAGGCTAACGATTGATTTTGCGGCAGAAGCAGAAGATGGCGTAGATGTGAGTGGAAGTTATGTTTATGATATGGATAGTGAACAGATTTCCAATCTGCAGTATAACCAGTCGAATGATGATACGCAGACCAAGAATTCGTCAAACGGGAATGCCGGGACAGACAGCGATTCTTCTTCCTCAAATAAGGGAACAGACAGCAGCTCGAAACGTAAGAACACAACAACGCCACAGCCTGTTCCAACAATAAATAGCAATTTGGGGGATTATTTGGATCCGTGATGGTCTTGGACAAGCAATGTTCCAAATTTACGAAGTCTGGTTCGATCGTATCTTTTCTTGACGGTGTTTTCGTAGAGTGCTATTCTTATAAGAGCAGAAAATTCGTGGCAGCCGGCTTTATGAATAAAGGCAGCTGCAGAAATATGAGAAGAGGAGGGAAAGTATGATCGTAGATAGAAATCGTTTTGGGGATTCGGAGATAAAGAGCTGTAAACAGTGTGGACGCAGATTACATCCTAAATATAATAAAGATATATGTCCGGCATGCATGGAAATGAATCTGTTTAATGAAGTGAAAGATTATATTCGTAAAAATGATGTGAATGAATCTCAAGTGGCCGATCATTTTGGCATTTCCAATGCGAAGGTACGCGCATGGATCCGTGAAGGTCGTATTCAGTACAAAAATACAGATGGCAAAACAGTGTCGCAGGTGTATTGTCAGATCTGCGGTAAGCCGTTGGATTTCGGGAATTTATGTTCCGAATGTCGTCATTTGCAGGGATTGGAAGTTGTTGCAAAGCGTTATGGAGAAGAGGAAGGACAGATGCGTTTCATTAACAAAGACAAGACGTGAAATTACAGCAATAATTATAGAATGTTGCATTAAAATTTCCAGAAATCGGAAAAAAATATATTAGTAGAGGTAGAATTTTCCAGGAAGATTCGCCTCTTTTTTTATGATATGCTTTTTGGGAGTCAAAGTATGTTGGGAGTCAAAGTATGTACAACGTGAAAAAGGAGGGAAATATGCAGCAAGTAAGAATTAAGTTGCAAAATATTTCGAAGTATTATTATTCCGAAACAGCAGTGACACAGGCATTGCAGGGTATCAATCTGGAGTTTCGCATGGGAGAATTTGTTGCGATCACAGGGGAAAGCGGCAGCGGAAAGTCAACATTGCTTAGGATCATCAGCGGTATGGATACGTTTGATGATGGGGAGCTTTATGTGGATGGACAGCCGACATTTCAGTATGATGAAGATGACTGGGAAGAATATCGTCGTACTAAGATCGGCTTTGTTTTTCAAGATTATAGTTTGATCGGTCATTATACCGCCAAAGAAAATATCGTCAGTGCGCTTTTGATCATGGGAGTGCCTGAGAAAGAAGCTGGAGACAAGGCAATTCATTATTTGGAACGGGTAGGCCTGAGTGCACAGAGAGACCAGCGTGCGTCTAAGTTGTCCAGTGGTCAAAAGCAGAGATTGTCGATTGCTCGTGCGTTGGCAAAGGATACGGATATTATTGTGGCGGATGAGCCAACCGGTAACTTGGACAGTGAAACCGGAGCGCAGATCGTGAAATTGCTTCGAGATCTTTCGCAAGACCATTTGGTTATAATGGTAACTCACAATTATGAACAGGTAGAAAAATATGTTACCAGAAAAGTGCGATTGCATGATGGATCATTGATCTTGGACGTATCCGAAAATATGGACACAGAGCAGAAACCGGAGATGTCCGAGAAGGTGGACAACAATGAGAAAACGTCAGCCGGTAAAAAGTCTGAAAGCAATGAGGAACGACTTCGCGATCATACCATAGGGCGGATCTTTGTGCGAATGAATGCAGTGAGACAGCCGGAAAAAGTTGCATTGTTTATGGGCTTTTTCTTAGCTGCTGCTATCGTATCGTTTTTATTTATCGGGCAGTTGCTAATGAATGCAGATGATATTTACACCAAAGAGTATTCGGCAACATCTTTTGCGCGCAAGGATGATAAGCGCATTTCGCTTAGACGCAAAGATCAAAAGTTTATGACGAAAAAAGATATTGACCGACTCACCAAAATGAAGCACGTCGTTTCGGTGGATCAGTATGATATTGTGAATGACATCAATTATTATTTTGAGGAAGGAAAAGATTATAGACAGGAGTACGGCTATAATAGGATGAGTACGAGCGATGAAGGGTGGATGTATGACTCGCAGAACGTTGAATACGTCAAGAAAGATCAATACATGCGATCGTCTTCCTGCTTAAAGAAATCGGATCTCGCAAAGGGCAGTCTGCCAAAGAAGATCGATGAAGTTGTACTGTACGATCGGGGAAAATATAAGGTTGGTGATACGATTACATTTTTCTATACAAGCGATGTGCTTTGGTCATCAACGGAGAATTATATACAGCGGAAGATGAAAGTAAGCGGACTGTTAAAAAATAAGGATAAACAGGTGTACTTTTCGCCGGAGATATGTACAATGCTGCAAAGTACCGTAACCGGTGGCAAAGTATTCTATGAATATGCCTATAATCAAAAACTCGGAAAATATCAGGGACAGGCAACATTGTGGCCGATTGTTGGCGATATCGTGAAGAAGGATAACGAACTTTGTGTATCAGGTGAATATGAAGCAGCGGTGTATCGGGCAGAAGATAATGACTTAACTCTTTTAGGTCAGTCCGGTTTATTGCATATTGATCAGTATGACAAGGATATGAAAACCAAGGATGTCAAACAGATCGAGAATGTAGAAACCGGTGAGAAGATAAATGGCTGTGGGGCAAATTTTGCAGAGGTTTCTCAGAATATTTATGCGAAGTATTATCGCACCGACAGCAGGCAGGCATCGGTATATATTACAAGTTACGCCAAAATGGATCATGTGTTAAAGGCATTGGATAAAGCCGGGTATGAGGCTGTGAGTACACTGCGTTTTGGTGCAGATAAATACGATTCAGATCTGGTACAGGAACGTTTAAGGACGATCGGCATTGCAGTGGCAATACTATTAGTGATGATGGCTGCTGAGATATTGATCTTACGTTCTATATTTAAGATTCAGATCAAAGACCAGAAAATCTTAAAATTCATGGGTATGTCCACAAAATTGATCGGCAAGATCAATTATATGGAGATGCGTCGATACAGTATTACTGCTATTATCGTGGTCGCGGTAGTGATGAATGTAGTTGGAATCTTTGTGCCGGCGCTGCGTGCTATGCTCTACTATTATGAATGGCCCGGGTACCTAGTGTACTTTATGTACAATTATGTGGCTGCGATGGTGATGGTAGCAGCGTTTAATCATTTGTTAAAAGGGAAGGTGAGCGAATGATCAAGATAGAACATTTACAGAAATATTTTAACCGCGGTAAACGAAGTGAGATTCATGTATTGAATGATATTACATTGGAGCTGCCACAGACAGGTTTGGTATGTATTTTGGGGGAAAGCGGTTCCGGAAAAACCACGTTATTAAATACCGTTGGTGGATTGGATGTGTTTCAGGGAGGAACACTTACCGTAGACGAAACGATATTAAAGAAGTACGAGCCAAAGAAAATTGAACATTTGCGTTGTGAAAAATTTGGCTATATTTTCCAAAATTATTATTTGCTGCAGGATTACACGGTTGCTTATAATGTAAAGCTTGCACTTAGTCATTATGATCTGACGGATGAGGAAAAAGATGAGAGAGTATCGTATGTATTGGAGCAGCTTGGCATAGGCCGTTACAAAAAGAAGCTGGTATCCAAATTGTCGGGTGGACAGCAGCAGAGGGTATCTATTGCCCGGGCACTTGTGAAATCACCGCAGATCATATTGGCAGATGAGCCCACCGGCAATCTGGACGAGGAAAATACAATACGTACAATGAGTATATTGCGTGCGATTTCCAAGGAATGTCTGGTTATTTTAGTATCGCACGAGCGCCGTATTGCTGAGTTTTTTGCGGATCGTATTCTAGAGATCAAGGATGGAGAGATTATAAAAGATTACGATAATCATTCCGGCAGCAGTTATGAACGATCGGACGATGGTAATATTTATTTGCCGGAGCTCACATGTCAGGCCATGCAAAGCGATGAAAATGAAATTGAAGTGTACCAAAATGCGGACAGTAAAGAGGAACCTATTCGATTAAAAATGGCATGGAAAAGTGGGAAACTTTATATTCGGAGTGACATGGCAAGTGATGTGATCTTTGCGGGGGAAGAAGCCGGATGTGAAATCTTTGATGAGCCAAGACCAAAACTGGAGATGGAAGATGTTGAGAACTTCTCATATGAATTATCTCCATTGGAAATGAGTAAAAAATCCGGGTTGTCCTGGAAAGCAACCTGGCGAATGACACTAGAAAATTTGAAGTTGTTGGGGAAAAAGCAGGCATTTATCGTTGTCATCCTTTTAATAACAGCAATCATGCTTTCGCTGACGATATCGGACTTGATCACAGCAGTTACGGTGCATCGGGAAGAGATTGTGAAGGATGATTCACATTATGTACAGGTGGAGATGAAACTGGCTTCTCCGGCAGAAGAATATGCCGTTGGTGATACCATGCAGGAGTGTTATAATAAGGTGCTTTCGAAAGGGAAACGTAAGGATATGATGTTTTACGATGCAGCGCGTGACCTGGTGATACAGGCAGATACGTTATATCAGATGCGGGGGAGCAGCCAGGTGATCCGCGACTTTTCCTATGTGGACATATCGAAAGTTACGAAGAAAGATCTGTTATATGGACGGCTTCCAAAGAAATCGGATGAGATTGTTATCGATAAGCTGGTTGCGGATCGTTTCTTGAAAAGTGACACGGCTATTGCCGGTCAATATGCGTCCGCAAAGGAGTTGTTAGGAGAGACACTTTCTATTAACACATTCAGCAAAGATCTGACGGTAGTTGGCATTAGTGGCAACAACGAGGCGTCCATTTACTGCAGTCAATCAAAGCTGCTAGGAATGGTTGCGAGTTCCTATTCGGTCATGTCATTATCAGAGCTGCGGAAGATGTATCCGGGTAAGTACGATAATGTAACCTTGCAGGATGATCAGATGCTGGTTCCGCAGTCAAAATATGATCAGATCAAAAGTTATCAGGAATTTCAGGAAAACCAGAAAGAATATCCGGTGCAACAGCTTGGTAACAGTTCCGTGTTTTACGAAGAAGAACCGGTTAGTAATGCAGGAGAAAATTACATTGTAGTGGGTGGATTTGATAATTCCTGTGATGTTGATTATGTTTTGACAGATGCCGCCGGTAAACAGTTAGCAGACCAGTTGGCAGTGGGAATGCAGAAGATAAAATATTATGTTGATGATTTGGAGCAGCGGGAAGAGCTGGTAAAGCAATTGCAAAGTGAACTGAAACCGTATCAAAAAATGTTTCGGGTCAAAGTGACGATTCCGGCAGAGCAACAAGTGAAAGCCTATCGGAACAAAATGAAAGACAAGACGAGAAGCAAGGCATTGTTTGCAATGATTGCTGTCATCTTGTCTGTGTTGATCATTTATTATACGATCCGCTCCAATGCATCATCACGAATGGAGGAGTTGACGGTGTATCGCCTGCTTGGAATTTCCAAGGCAAGTATTATCCGTTCTTTTATACTTGAAATGCTGCTGATCAATTGCTATACGACACTTCCCGGGGTTGTGGTCACGACAGGTGTTATGAAGTTCGCCGCATCCGTGCCATCCCTTGGAATGAATCTAAGCTTTCCATGGTGGGGCGCGATAACGTTGATAGCGGCGATCATGCTGGTAAATGCAATTGTAAGCGTTATTCCGGTGCACAACATACTGGCAAAGCCGCCTGCGGAGTTAGCTGTTAAGTAACGGTTTCGCCGTGCGTTCCGGGATTAGTTGCCGGTAACGGTTCCAATGCGCGGTCCGGGATCAGTTGCCGGTAACGGTCGGTGAGTTTGTTGGAGCTGCCGCTGGAGTTTCTGTTGGAGCTGCCATTGAGCTGTCCGTTGGAGCATCTGTTGGAGTTCCTGTTGGTACTGCTGTCGGTACAGTGGTTGGAGCTGCCGTTGGCGTCGCAGTTGGTCCTACAGCATTTGAAGGTACAGTTTTCAGCAATTTTGTAAATCGCTTCATTTCTGAGCGTGCCGATTTGCGGATCAAATCGGAATAAGAGAACAACATAAAACCGCCACAACTGTTTTGTGAGCGTAAGTATAGGAGCTGGCGTTTGAGATTAGTGCGGCTTGTGCCCCACTCTGCGTCCGCTCCTAATTTTGCCTCCCGTTTAGAGATGCCGGCGCGGTAACCGCCCAGACCGACATATACTTTTACGGATTTTGCGCGTGGTATCGCGAGCCATTTGTTTGTGGTTTCGCGGAAAGGACAAGTCTTTTGACTGAATGTCCAGTAAATCTGTGGGCAGATATAATCAATATATTTGGAAGAACGCATCCATTTTTTGACATCTGCGTAATAATTATTTTTTGCATATAAATTACGGATATTGCCTGCCGGGCTGATGCCAAATACGCAATTATTATCCAATCTATGTACGATGGTTCGAACACGTTTTAACATGTTGGATACGTTGTTCCTGCGCCAAGTTACGATCGAAACTTTTTTCTTGTGTTTCTTTTTGCAGCGCTTTGCGTATGCTTTGTATTCTTTGTAGTCAAATACCTTTTTGTATTTCGCACCCAGATTCGGATAAAAATAATCGTCAAAATGAATGCCGTCTACAGCATAATCGCGCACGATCTCACGGACACCATTGCAAACAAGATTTTGGACATCTTTGGAAGCCGGGTTAAAATACAGTTTCCCATCCCATTTTAATACATTGCGGCGTTTGGAAGCTTTCTTGGAAACAGCCCATTTTCGGGCAATGGATTTTTTCGGGAGTTTATATACGTTGGTCGTATTGCTGGCAATGCGATAAGGGTTGATCCATGCATGGAAAGCTAAGCCCCGCTTATGTGCCGCGCTGACCGCATAGGAGAGCGGATCGAATCCCGGATGTTTCCCGGCTTTTCCGGATACATAGCGAGACCATGGAAAATAGCTGGACGGATACAAGGCATCGGCAAATGGACGAACATGAACGATCACAGCGTTAAATCCATTTTTTTTGCAGTTATCAAACGTCTTGTTGATGAAATTCTCAAACTGCTTTTTGGTGTAGCGCTTTTCTCCAATATCCTGAAAAGAGATCCATACACCGCGAAATTCACCGGAAGCCGGCGTAAATGTCGTTTTCACAGGCTTTTTTGATCTGGTTGTTTTACCCTGTGCGACCTTGGCAGATCGATCCGTTCGGTCTGTCGGAATGATCTGCGAAACTGCCAGCGCACAGACCAAGATCAGCGCAATGGTCGTAGTGATTGAAGTAACAAACTTTATACCATGAGATGCTTTCGTGGTATGTCTTTTTTGATGAAATGGATTGTGGTAATGCATAATTTCCTCTACACTTTCTTATTTGTTTTGCACAGAAAAGCCGGTGTTTCAGCTTATTTGTACAATGAGATTACGGTGTCAAAAGGTTTGAATCTGGTGTTTGACATCGTAATTACAATGAGTAACTCCTGCGATATTATACTATACAGTATAGTATATAAGAATCTCGTACATATAGTCATTATAAATGTCCGATGAATTTCTTGCAACCGGTCGATCCTTTCAGGAAAATGATTCCCAACAGGGGATTATGGTTGACTTTATGTACGGACACCATTAAAATTTACGTTATATCTATGTCATAATTGTATCAATACATAGATATCCTGTCAGCGAGGTGAGTTGACAGTAAGCAGGGAAAGAATCGCAGAATGGAGGATTATTATGAAACAGTATAAGAATAAGAAAGCCATGGCATTATTGATGGCAGCAGTATTAGCAGGCAGTGCGTTGTATAGTGGGGTGGCAGACGCAGCATCCGCGATCAAGCTAAATAAGAAGACAGCGAAGATCGCAGTAGGAAAGTCTGTCACGTTAAAAGTGCGCGGAACGAAGAAGAAGGTAAAATGGAAATCTTCAAAAAAATCTGTTGCAACGGTCAATGCGAAGGGTAAAGTAACCGGCAAAAAGGCTGGGAAAGCAGTGGTGACTGCTAAAGTAAAAGGGAAAACGCTAAAATGTAAAGTGATCGTCACGAAAAAGCAGGCAGCGAAGAAAAACGCGAAGACAGCGGGCAAAAAGAACACAACTTCAGATATTTCTCTTCAAAAGAAGGTGATTTCTATTGTCAATAAAAACCGCAAGAAAAAAGGGCTTGAAGCATTGACAATGGATGAGAAACTTATGAAAGCGGCACAGGACAGAGCAAAGGAACTTACAAAGTCATTTTCGCATACTCGTCCGAATGGCACATCTTGTTTTACGATTTTTGAAAAGTACAAGATAACACCAACGGCCAGCGGGGAAAATATTGCAGCCGGTCAGAGAAGTGCGGCAGCTGTTATGGATTCTTGGATGAATTCTCCGGGGCACAAAGAAAACATCATGAATAACAGGTTTAAGAAGATCGGTGTTGGTCTGGTGATCGTTCCAAACGATATGTATTCTTATTACTGGGTGCAGATGTTCACTGAGTAAGGTGAAATAAGAGAAAAGCAGCTGTTTACTGCCTTGGATGCCAAGGGACAGCGAGCAGCTATTTGCTGACTTGGTCAAAAAAGGGGACAGCATAATGAACTGTATAGACATGATGGAGATTCCGGAGTTAAGGGAAACATTAAACTTACGGGCGGGTGAAGAAGGCCTGATGCATCCGATCCGTTGGATATACTTTGCGGATTGTTTGCAATGTGTAAAGAGTGAGTATCGTATGGAGAGCTATATTCATGGCAGTGAATTTGTCGTGCTAACCAATCGGGATCTTACGGATGATAGCCTTAAATTGAAAGAACTCATTGCAAAAATGCAGGAATATGATATTGCAGCAGTGGGAATTAACGAAGGACAGATTTCGGAAGAGTTGGTACAATATTGCGACGAACATCGATTACCATTGTTTGAGCTGCCAATGCGTTTCCCTTTGGTGGATCTGAGTCAGATCATATGCAAGAGGTTAGTGCTGGAAGAAAATAACAAAAATGCAGAGGAACAATTATTCACCTCTATTTTGGACGCAGAGCATCTGAACAAAGAAGATGTTTTTGCGCAGGCAAGATATTTGAATGTGGATCTGTCCGGAGAATTTCGAGTGATCGAATTTGCTTTTTTTAAGGAACGGGATAAAGACGATTCGTTTACGATCGGACAAGCGATACGTGGGATCATTCGTACAGAGTTTTCACATTATCTGCCTCAAAATATATTGACGCAGTTGCAGGCCGGTACGGTCTTGGCACTTGTGCCGGCGTATGATGTGAGTGATAAGCTGTTAAAGAAAATTCTCGCAAAGATTACGCAGCTTACCGAGAAAGACTGTGCGACCAGGCTGGTTGTCGGCGTAGGAAACAGTACAGGATATTTGGAAGATGTTAGGGTGAGCCGAAATGAAGCGGCTACCGCGATTAAACTTGCGAATATGTCCGGACGGGAAGAATCGGTCTTTTTTTATAAAGATCAGGGTATTTACACGATGATATCTAAGATTACGGACAGTCGATTTTTGGATGAGTTTGTTGAAAAAAATATTGGAAAGCTGCTTCGTGCAGATGAAGTTAATCAGGGTAATCTATGCGAGACACTTGAAAAGTATATCAACCATAACTGTAATGCGAAGGATACGGCAGAAGCAATGTATATCCACCGTAACACTTTGAACTATCGTCTGAGGAAGATTCAGGAGATCCTCGGCCGCCAGATCAACGATATTGACACGTGTCTATTACTTAAGCTCGCCTTTATGATAAGAAATTATCGTAATATGCAGAGGTAGTGAGCGGCAATTGTGTACCATGCACAAAATATTTGGTACAGCAAGTACATTGTATTGCATGCCAAAGTTGTTATAATGTTTGCAGAATAAAAAATAAAGCAATGACAAAGGCGTCAAAAAAGTATTTTACTTTTTTGGCGTCTTTTTGTTTGCGGAACAGGCATCCAAGTGATGATGCGAGGAAGCCTGTGTTTCAAATTTATGGCATAGGAGGACAAACATATGACAACAAAAGATTTATCAAAGGCATTACCGGAAATTGTAACAGAGCAGGTACCGGGACCAAAGTCCAAGGAACTCCTTGATCGTAGAAATGCAGCAATTCCACAGGCGCTTTGTGGAAACACTTATCCAATCTGCATCAAGCAGGGCGCAGGCGCTATGTTTGAAGATTTGGATGGCAACAAGATTCTCGACTGGGTCGGCGGTGTTGGTGTGTTAAATATTGGTTATTCAAATCAGGAAGTAATCGATGCAGTCAAAGCACAGGCAGATAAATATTTCCATACAATTTTTAATGTGTATGTGCATGACGGATATGTAGCACTTGCCGAGAGATTAAATAAGATCATGCCTTGTAAAGGTGATACGATGAAAACCTATTTTGCCAACTCTGGTGCAGAGTGTGACGAGAATGCGATCAAGATCGCCAAGGCATATACAAAGAGAAACGGCGTGATCTGCTTTACCGGTGCATTCCACGGAAGAACCAATCTTACAATGGCACTGACTGCCAAGAAAACCTATGCAGTTGGCATGGGACCTTTCCCATCAAGCATTTACCGTGCACCATATCCTTATTTATACCGTGCACCGAAAGGATACACTGAGGAAGAGGCAATTCAGTATTATATTGATGAGCTGAATAAGATTTTTGATGAGGGTGCACCTGCCAATGAAATTGCATGTATGCTTGTTGAGCCGTTACAGGGTGAGGGCGGATTTATTCCGGCTCCGATCGCTTGGGTCAAAGCAATTCGTAAAATCTGTGATGAGAATGGCATTTTACTGATCGCAGATGAAGTGCAGTGCGGTAACTGCAGAACCGGTAAGTATTATGCTTCTGAATATTGGAAGGAGGCTGGTGCGGCACCGGATATTATCGCTACTGCCAAATCATTAGGCGGCGGACTTCCGATTTCTGCAATCACAGCGAGAGCGGAGGTAATGGATGCAGCACCGGCAGGCACGATTGGTGGTACTTTTTGTGGTAACCCACTTGCGTGTGCTTCTGCATTGGCAGTCATGGATATTATGCAGAGAGACGATTATGCAGCTAAGGCAAGACATATTGGTGATGTAGTTATGAACAGATACAATGCATTGAAAGATAAATACGATGTAATTGGTGATGTCAGAGGTCTTGGCGCAATGATCGGCATCGAGTTCGTTACCGATAGAGAGACAAAAGAGCCGGCAACAAAGCTGGTTGCAGACATTGTCAGAAATGCAATGCAGAAAGGTCTGCTGCTGGAAAGTTGTGGATTTGCAAGTAATACAATCCGCTTCTTAGCACCGCTTACAATGACAGATGAGCAGATGGAAAAAGGTCTTGAGATCTTTGAGGAAGCTATTAAAGAAGCAATTGCATAAAGCCGGTTACATAACCGAAACTTGACGAAGATGTCAGGGAACGCACAACAACTGCGCCCTGACATCTTTTTTGAACAGGTAAATCACATTACAGATGAACAGGTTATCACAAAAAAATGATAACGTATTCGTCTTAAGAAATAATTGGAGGAAACGTTATGGAGCAGAATTCAAAATTTGATAAGGTAATGGGGTCGTGGGACATCCTCGTTATCGCCTTCGGCGCCATGATAGGCTGGGGCTGGGTCATTAACTCAGGCGATTGGATCACAACATCGGGATTTATGGGATCGATCATCGCAATGTTGATTGGTGGTCTGATGGTATTTTTTGTCGGACTTACTTATGCAGAATTGACATCAGCAATGCCGCAGTGTGGTGGCGAGCATGTATTTAGTTATCGTGCGATGGGACCGACAGGATCGTTCGTATGTACGTGGATGATCATATTGGGCTATGTTGCGACAGCAGCCTTTGAGGCAACAGCGCTCCCAACCGTAATTACATACTTATTTCCAAAATTTAATCAGGTATATTTATACACCATCGCTGGCAAAGACATTTATCTTACAACGATTTTGTTAGGTGTAGGTGTTGCAATATTGATCACATTGATCAATATTAAAGGTGCCAAGACAGCAGCTGTTTTGCAGACGATTCTTACGGCGATCATTGCAATTGCCGGAATCCTCTTGGTTGTTGGCTCTGCAATCAATGGCGATAGTGGAAACGTGACCGGTCAGATGTGGCAGGCATCTACCGGTAACACACTGGGAAGTGTATTCAAGGTTGCATGTATGACACCGTTCCTGTTTATTGGTTTTGATGTTATTCCGCAGGCGGCAGAAGAAATTAATGTTCCATACAAAAAGATTGGAAAGATCATGTTATTGTCCATCTTTTTGGCAGTTGCCTGGTATCTGCTTATCATTTTTGCTGTGTGCTATATCATGCCGGGCAGTGCCATTGCAAAGGAGATGGCTTCACAGAATGGGCTTGTTTCTGCCAAAGCGATCGAGATCGCATTTCATACACCACTCATGGGCAAGGTTCTCATTATTGGTGGTCTGTGCGGTATCATTACTTCTTGGAATTCATTCTTGATGGGTGGAAGCCGTGCGCTGTATTCCATGGGTGAGTCGCTGATGATCCCAAAAATGTTTGGTAAACTTGGCAAAAATAAAACACCGGAAGCAGCAATTATTCTTTGCGGAATTGCCTGCTGTATTGCCCCATTCTTTGGTAGAGGTGTTCTTGTATGGCTTGTCGATGCTGCATCGTTTGGCTGTGTTATTGCGTATATGTTCGTATCCATTTCGTTTTGTATTTTGCGAAAGACGAAGCCGGACATGGATAGACCGTACAAGGCAAAAGCGGGCAAATTTGTTGGCGTAATGGCAGTTGCCATGGCAGCCTTTATGACGTTGTTATACATCATTCCGGCATCTTTTTCAGCCGCACTTGTATGGCAGGAATGGATCGTTGTAGGAGCTTGGCTTGCACTTGGTGTGTTCTTTTACTTTTATTCTAAGAGCAAGTACGGTGCCGAATTTGGCCGTGACATTTTTATTGTAAGTGAAACGAATACCGCAGATGCTGCAGATAAGACAGCAGAACAGCAGACCAAGAAATATACGGGCAAACATTTTGTTGTAACAGTTGGCTGTGAATACGGAAGCGGCGGTCCGGAAATCGCCAAAATGGTTGCCGATCATTTTGGAATAGAGTACTATGATAGAGACTTGGTGGATAAGGTCGTTGAGAGGATTGGTGTTGCCAAAGGATTGGTCGAGGAGGCAGATGCCAAGATCGGCGTTCGTTATGGCTTTGATACTTCTTATGGTGTTCGCTATGCGAACTTGTCAAATCGAGTCATTGATGCACAGTTTCAGGCAATTCATGATTTTGCGGAGAAATCTTCCTGCGTTATCGTTGGTCGAAGCAGTGATTATATTTTGCGGGATAGAGATGACGTCTTAAATGTCTTTATCTATGCGCCGGAAAAAGCAGAAGTCGCTGCTGTTATGGCGAAAGAGGGGATGAATGAACGAAAAGCAACTGCGAAGTGGGAAGAGGTTGAGAAGGCACAGCACGCTCGTCATGCTTACATTACCGGCAAGAAACGTGGCGATCGTCACACAAGAAATATATTGATCGACAGCAGTCTTCTTGGCTGGGAAAAGACAGCGGAGCTGATCATTGATATTGTCGAGCAGAAATATGTAGCGGCGGAAGATACTGTAGATGCTGCAGTATGAGGCGCAGACAGTGCTAAAATACCTTTTGTATGTAGGCGCAGATAGAAATGGAGGATTACGATGAAAGGATTTTCGATAAAAACAGAAATTGAGGAATTTGATACCTTTGCTGAGTTTGCGGCTGATGCCGATTTGGGATCGGATGATCTGGTGTTGTGCGGTGAGCATACATATCAGGATTATATTGCAGAGTTAAATACCGGGGTACAGACATTATTTCGTGAAAAATACAGCAAGGGGGAACCGACCGATGGAGATGTCGACGCAATTCTCAATGCCCTTCGAGACAAAAAATATGATCGGATCATTGCAGTCGGCGGTGGCACAGTAATTGATATTGCGAAAGTGATCGCAGTTGCCGGCCCGGACGATACCGTAGATGATCTGTACGATAATGTGGACACCTTGAAACAAATACATCCACTTATTATCATTCCAACAACCTGCGGAACCGGAAGTGAGGTTACGAATATATCTGTCATCAATCGTGTTAGCAAAGGCGTAAAAATGGGTCTTGCCTCGAATGCGATGCTGCCGGACAAAGCAGTATTGATCACAAATCTGCTTACGTCCCTTCCGTACAAGATTTTTGCAACATCTTCGATCGATGCAATGGTACATAGCGTAGAGTCGTTCCTTAGTCCAAACGGATGCAGCATTTCCAGAGTTTTTTCGACAGAAGCATTAAAGACAATTCTTTTCTGTTGGTCGAAAGCAGTTGCAGCAGGAGGTGGAGATGCGTGGAAAGAATACGCAGCAGAATTCTTGAAAGCATCCAACTGGGCAGGCCTTGGGTTTGGATACGCCGGATGTGCTGCAGTGCATGCGTGTGCATATCCACTTGGTTCGGTCTATCATATTCCGCATGGTCAGTCGAACCAGCTTATGTTTGCCTCTGTTATGAAAAAATATAAAGAGATCAAACCGACAGGGCGAATTAATGATCTCGAGGCGGTTATCGCAGAGACTTTGGGCGTAGATCAGACGGAAGCACTAGACAAGTTATACGCGCTGATGGATGATGTGCTGCAGAGCGAGCCATTAAAGAACTTTGGTGTAAAAGAAGAAGATCTTCCGGTATTTGCGAAAGATGTTGCAAATACGCAGCTGCGACTTTTGAAAAACAATTATATTCCATTAAGCGAGGAGCAGTTGCTGGAGATCTATAAGGCGGCTTTTTGATGAGAATCTGTATAGAATGATAAATAATGGAAACACTGATCAAAAATAGAATGTAAGAAAGGTATGGTGATCAGTGTGCTTAAACAATTGCAGATTGAACGTGTTACAGGCAGAGAAATTTTGGATTCTAGAGGGAATCCAACCGTAGAGGCAGAAGTGACTCTGCAGGATGGAACGATAGGACGGGCGGCTGCGCCGAGTGGTGCATCTACCGGAGAATTTGAGGCATTGGAACTTCGGGATGGAGATCATACACGGTATGGTGGGAAAGGTGTGCTGCAGGCGGTTGATAATATTAATCACGTTATCAATGGTATTTTGCGCGGAATGGACGCGTCTGATACGTATGCGGTCGATCAAGTAATGCTGCGTAAAGATGGCACAGCAGACAAATCCATGCTTGGAGCGAATGCGATCTTGGCGGTTTCTATTGCAACGGCAAAAGCAGCCGCACAATCGTTAAAGACGCCACTTTACCGTTTCGTGGGTGGCGTATCCGGTACAAAACTGCCTGTGCCGATGATGAACATTTTGAACGGTGGTGCGCATGCGGCCAATACAGTAGATGTACAGGAGTTTATGATCATGCCGGTGGGAGCGGACTCATTCCGCGAGGCGCTGCGTTGGAGCGCAGAAGTGTTTCATGCATTGGCTGCCTTATTAAAACGAAAAGGTTTGGCAACCTCTGTTGGTGACGAGGGTGGATTTGCGCCAAATTTGCAGAGTGATGAAGAGGCAATAGAATGTATTCTCGATGCGATCAAAGAGGCGGGGTACGAACCGGAAAAAGACTTCCGGATTGCTATTGATGTAGCGGCAAGTGAATGGAAAAGTGATCAAAAGGGGATGTATCTGCTTCCAAAATCCGGGGTGAGATATTCCTCCGAGGAGTTGATCGCGCATTGGAAGTCATTAGTGGAACGATACCCTATCATTTCTATTGAAGATCCACTGGATGAAGAGGATTGGCTTGGCTGGGAGAAATTGACACAGGAACTCGGCGATCGAGTACAGTTGGTGGGGGACGATCTGTTTGTCACGAATACGAAACGGCTGGCAAAGGGAATTGCAGAAGGCTGTGGTAATTCAATCCTAATTAAGCTTAATCAGATCGGAACCTTATCGGAAACGATGGAAGCGATCAAGCTTGCCAAACAGTTTGGTTATACGAGTATTATGTCCCACCGCTCCGGAGAGACAGAGGATACGACGATAGCAGATCTGGCAGTTGCCTTGAATTGCGGACAGATTAAAACTGGTGCACCGAGCCGAAGTGAGCGAGTTGCAAAGTACAACCGGCTTCTCAGGATTGAACAGGAGCTGGGTGGAGCAGCTAGCTATTGTGCACCTTTTTGCGTACGAAATAAAAACAGATCACCTGCATGACAATGGTTAGGAGCCACGACACCGGGTAGGAAATAAATAAAAAGTCTAATGATCTATGGCATGGGAAAATGACATAGATCCATACAATTCTGGTGCCTACCGTGCCAATCACCGAAAGGATCATTGGCACGGTGGAATGCCCCATGCCTCGCAATGCCCCCGGCAGCAGGTCCATGATACCGCATAAGAAATATGTGACGGTTGTATATAACATAATATCCACACCGCACTCTATGACCTTGGTGCTCTTAGTGTAAATGTGCATTAGTTCCGCACCGAAAAGATAGGATCCACCACCCAAAACGAGAGCAACAATTACCGTCAGTCCTAAGCATTCTAATAACACTTTATCCATTCTCTTAAATTTACGTACACCATAATTTTGGCTTGTAAAACTCATGCAGGCCTGTGTAATGGAATTCACAGATACATACAAAAATCCCAAAATATTATTGGCGGCAGTGTAGCCTGCCATTGCAACAGAACCAAAAGAGTTGACAGAGGACTGAAGCAGAACATTCGAAAAATTAATGATCGTGCTTTGGATTCCGGCCGGAATACCGATTTGGAATATTTGTTTTACATAGCGCGTTTTCATACCTAATTTATTGAAGCGGAGCTGATAACTTCCATCGGAAAGGTATAGACAGCGTAATACCAAAATGCACGATATACATTGAGAAATTACCGTTGCGATAGCAACACCGGCAACACCCAAATGAAACTGAATCACCAAAAGAAGATTTAACACCACATTTGTCGCACCTGAAATAATCAAAAATAATAGAGGGCGTTTGGTATCACCCACCGCTCTTAAAATGGCCGCTCCGTAATTGTATAACATAAAAAATGGCATTCCCATAAAATATATGCGCATATAAAGTGTGGACAGGTTTAATACATTATCCGGAGTATCCATCAGCTCTAACGCACCTTTGGCAGCAATCACTCCGATAATTCCCATTGCGATTCCACTGATCAGAGCCAACGTAATGGATGTATGTACGGTTTCTGACATTTCTTTCTCTTGTCCGGTTGCATAAAATCTTGCAGCTAATACACTTGCGCCCAAGGAAATTCCGATAAAAAGATTGACAAATACATTAATTAGCGCAGTCGTTGATCCAACAGCCGCCAGTGCTTCATTGCCTGTAAACTGTCCAACCACGATAATATCTACCGCATTAAATAATAACTGTAAAATTCCTGACAGCATCAACGGAATTGAAAAGGAAACCAGTTTATCCAATATTGAGCCATTACACATATCTATTTCATATTTGCTTGTCTTAGTATTCATGTTCGTCCTACGCTTCTTTCTATTTCCTGCTTAAACTTCACACAACCAAAATCAGTATATCGTCACATATTGCTTATTACGTCTGTAATATACATGCTATTTTGCAGCCGATAAACTAACTTATTCTGCCATCAGAGAACTAAGATAATTGCCGCAGAACGCTGAGTTTTTACGTGATTTCTTATTTTGTTAAGTCTCTGATGAATACATGCCTGAAGGAGTGTCTGAGATGTCCCGGTTTAGCAAGGTATCATCCATTTTTGGACGGGACGCTTTCGCTACGATGCGCTACGTCACGTTACTTAATGTCTCTGAAATACGAGACATAAGTAACGACGAGCGCAAAGTCCCTTTCAAAAATGATGAATACCTTGCTTCCGGGACTTCGAGTTCTCTGTAAGGCATGTAACTCAATCATCAGAGACAACAAAATTTAGAAATCACTATAAAAACAAAATGCGGCAAGGCAATTACTATAGTTCTCGGATGGCAGAAACCACTTTTTAATGGCTGCAAAATGCAATATAGTCATTGACATAATAAGCAATATGTGGTTATGGAAATTTGCGGTATGGAAAGTTTGAGTATATTATAACCAAACTTTGCGGAGGTTGTGTTATATAACGACAAAGGGGGGCGTCATGGACAAAACGATTGCTATTGTTACGGGAGCGTCAGGAGGTCTTGGCAGAGAATTTGTCAAGCTACTATCCAAAGAAAAGAAACTTTCTGAAATCTGGGTAGTTGCCCGGAATGCGCAGAAATTGCAACAACTGGCTGAAGAATTTGGCACTAAAATACGACCGATTGCCAAGGATCTAAGTGATAATGTTCAGAGGAAAGAGCTCAGTGCAATGATTGCAGAAGAGCGTGCAGCGATACAGTATCTTATAAATAATGCAGGTTATGCTAAATTTTGTTCTTATGATGATCTGAGTGTGGAGGAATCCATTAATATGATCAATCTTAATATTAGTGCGGTGGTTGCGCTGGGACTGTATTGTATTCCGTATATGAAACCGGGCAGCCACATTATTAATATTGCTTCCCAAGCGTCGTTTCAGCCGCTTCCGTATCAAAATATTTACAGTTCTACCAAAGCTTTTGTCCGTAATTATACACGAGCATTGAATGTGGAACTGAAGGACAGACGTATTACGGCAACGGCGGTGTGTCCGGGATGGATCGATACCGGTCTTTATGAGAGAGGATTGATTGGTGCGAAAAAGGCAGCGAGCAATTTTGCCGGGATGGTACAGCCGGATGTGGTTGCGGCTAGGGCGATGCGGGATGCACGCCGAGGAAAAGATATTTCCGTATACGGAGCACATGTGAAAGGTGCACATTTTGCCAGTAAGCTGCTTCCACAAAAAGTAATGATGAAATTATGGTTGAAACAGCAGCATTTAAAATAGCAACGAAGCAATACCGGCACAGATAGATGGAAAGCGGGTGATGTGGCATGGCAGGAACGATTGTTCATCTAGCGGTTGCAACACAGTTGGATCAATTATTTGCCAATGAACCGGAGCGGTACTTGGGAAAGATGGCAGATAAATATTGTTCGAACGATTTTTTTGCGGGAAATATATGTCCCGATGGAATTATGGCACGTGAAGGGTACTGTCGAGAGATGAAACTGCATACGCACATGAGAGACGGAATACCGGATGGAACCTTTCAGCAACCGGAACATTTACAGTTATTTCGAAAGCGTTTGTCGGATTTTTTTGCAAAACATAATAACCAAGAAGAACGCTTCAGTTTGTATTTAGGTTATCTGACACATATGCTTACCGATGAGAAATTTATATTAGAAATTCATCCATATGTATTGCAGCGGATCGCCGTGACCGGTTATGATCGAGATAATCCGCAAACCTACGTGAAATTTGGACGTGATGTAGATCAGATCGATTTTCGTCTTGTGAAAGAGTTTCCGGGGATCGATAAGGCATATCAAGCGTTGTGTCAAGTAACACCATATGAAATAGCAGATTATATTACCGAACAGGAATTAACTGCAAGTCGGGAATGGATCAAAAATTATTTTTTCGAAACAGAACATACCATAGAGGATCCGATCTTTTTGCCGTATCAGGAGATGTATCAATTTATACCGGAGGCTGTGTCGCAGATCTGTGACAGACTGCCAGAGTATATCATGTCTGGTGTATAAATGATAGGTCTTAGAAATCGCGTAGAAGATTTACTGATGAGTTTTTTGTTTCATCAAAAAAGAGGGTGCCACACGTTTGTGCGACACCCTCTCTACTTATTTCAAAAGGATAATTCAATTAAGTATTATACACAACCCTGAGCCTTCATTGCCTCTGCAACCTTAAGGAAACCAGCAATGTTAGCACCAGCCATGTAGTTGCCTTCCATACCATATTCTTTGGAAGCCTCATCACAAGACTTGAAGATCTCTTTCATGATATCATGAAGTTTGTTATCAACCTCTTCGAATGTCCAAGACAATCTCTGAGAGTTCTGTGTCATCTCAAGACCGGATGTAGCAACACCACCTGCGTTAGCAGCCTTAGCCGGACCATAGAGCATGTTGTTTGCGAAGTAAACATCAATTGCTTCTGGAGTAGAAGGCATGTTAGCACCCTCTGCAACTGCATAGCAGCCGTTAGCAGCTAATGCCTTAGCACTTTCTGCATCGATTTCGTTCTGAGTAGCACATGGAAGAGCAATATCACATTTGATTGTCCAGATACCACTGCATCCCTCAGTATAAGTAACATTTTTATGAGATGTTCTGGCAGCGTACTCTTTGATACGTCCACGCTCAACCTCTTTGATCTGTTTTACGAGATCAAGCTCGATTCCATCCGGATCATGAATGTATCCTGAAGAATCAGAAAGAGCAACAACTTTAGCACCAAGCTCTGTAGCTTTCTGAGTAGCATAAATAGCTACGTTACCAGAACCGGAGATTACAACGGTCTGATCCTTGAAGCTCTTACCATTTGCTTTTAACATTTCATTTGTGAAGTAGCAAAGACCATAACCGGTAGCTTCTGTACGAGCAAGAGAACCACCGAAAGTTAATCCCTTACCTGTCAATACACCAGACCACTCATTACGGATTCTCTTGTACTGACCAAACATATAACCAACTTCACGAGCACCGGTTCCGATATCACCAGCAGGAACATCACAGTCAGGACCGATATGTTTGCAAAGCTCTGTCATGAAACTCTGGCAGAAACGCATAACTTCTCCATCGCTCTTGCCCTTAGGATCGAAGTCAGAACCACCTTTGCCACCACCCATAGGAAGTGTTGTTAAGCTGTTTTTGAAAATCTGCTCAAATCCGAGGAATTTGATGATACCGCTGTATACGGATGGATGAAGACGAAGTCCGCCCTTATATGGTCCGATAGCAGAGTTAAACTGAATACGGAAACCACGGTTTACCTGTGTCTTGCCATTATCATCAACCCAAGGCACACGGAAAATAATTTGTCTCTCAGGCTCAACGATACGCTCGAAAACACCAGCCTCAACGAGGTCAGGTCTTCTTTCAACAACTGGTTCCAAAGAGGTAAATACCTCCATAACTGCCTGAATGAACTCTGGTTCACCGGCGTTTCTCTTTTTTACTGTTTCCAGTAAGTCAATTAAATACTGATTCTTTAACGCCATTGCTAAAAAACCTCCTTATGTTTAGTGTTTGGTATACAAGGATACCAGCCTGACGTGTTTACCACGCTACTACCTTCTTAGTATGGCACAAAAACCGTAGAAATTCAATAAAAAAATGAAAAAACAATTGAAAAATAAATATAGTATACAATTATACAAAATTTTTAAAGGTGAGGTGGTGTTATTCTATGATGATGGATATGGTAGTTTTGATATTTGGATATCATGTTGGTATCAATGCTAACACTAAGAATAGGAATGGCTATTTTAGGGCGAGGAAAACCTTGGTGACATATCTTTGACATGTTAATATAATATTCTCATAAAGAAGGTTGCAAAGGAAATGAAGATTTTCGTAAAAATTTGACTTGCTTAGCACTTAAAGGTCATTTAAAAGAAAAAGAATATTACAAAAACACAGTAGAAAAAGTACAAAAATGATATATACTGTACAAAATGATGAAAAATATGTCGGAAATTAGAAAAAACATTTACGAAACAGACACACTTTGGACACATATGCTCGTTATAATAGGTTTCAGAAAGTGAAAACTTTCTACTCCCACCCTATTATACGCTGGGTAGTGCGAGCTACCCGACAAGAAGAGCCTTCCCGGGCTCTTCTTGTTTTTTAAATAAAATTTCGTTATAATTATATATGTGACGACATGATAATTTTTGATGTGCGAAGCTTGAGTAAATAAGAAAATTTAGAATTTACAGGAAAGGATAGTAATAGAATTTTATGTGGAAATATATTTTATTTGATTTAGATGGAACAATTACGAACTCCGGAGAGGGAATCATGAATTGTATCCGATATGCGTTAGAACAGATGGGGCGCGAGATACCGGCAGAACAGACTCTGCGCAAATTTGTCGGACCTCCGTTGGTGGTTGGATTCCGTGAGTATACCGATTTAACGGAAGAAGAGGCGAAGACTGCTACGGCAAAGTACCGGGAGCGTTATCAGTCGGAAGGTCTGTTTGAGGCATATGTGTATGAAGGGTTTGAAGCTGTTTTAAAATATTTGAAAAAAACGCAGGTAAAAATAGCGGTAGCAACCTCAAAACCGGAAGAATATACAGAACGTATTTTGGAACACTTTCATCTTAAAGAATATTTTGATGTGATTGCTGGAGATACGTTGAAAGGGGATCGTGGTTCCAAACAGGCTGTTGTAGAAGAAGCATTGCGTAGATTAAATGTAACTGAGCAGGATAAGGGTACAGTATTAATGATTGGTGATCGTAAATACGATGTCATTGGAGCAAAATCCTGTGGTATCCGTTCTTTAGGTGTTTATTATGGTTATGCGGAAACCGGAGAATTAGAAGAGGCTGGTGCAGATTATGTAGTACGCACTACGGCAGATATGCTTGAATGGTTTGAACAACAAATTCCGGAAACACCGTGTCAGGCAATGTCAGATGTCGATAATACACAGCAGCCTGCATCAAGTCAAATATCTTCTTATAATAAGAAGATTGGCAAAAAGTGGACGGCAATTGCCGGTGGAATGCTTATTCTTGGGATTGCTTTGGGAGTCGGTGGCACATTACTGGTGCAAAAGCAGCCTTGGAGCAAGATAACACAGGAGAATACCGGGGCTGACTATGATGCAAACAAATGCGTGCGTCTTGGTGATTATAAAGGAATTAAAGTATCTTTAGCGGTTACTGATGACGATGTACAGCAGGAGATCGACGGTCTGATACAGGATAATGTCACGTATGAACAGAAAAAGGGCACCGTACAGGAAGATGACAAAATATACGCTAAATTTAATGGCTATATTGATGGCAAAAAGGTAGATGATACTTGCGGAGAAGAGGTTATAGAGCTTGGATCTGACCAATTTGTAAAAGGGTTTGAAAGTGCTTTTGTAGGAGCCAAGACCGGCAAGCAGATCACTTTTAAGATCAATATTCCAAAGGGAACTTATGGAGATGATACCATTGACGGTAAGGAAGTTACCTTTAAGGCTACGGTAAAATATATCTGTGGAGATGAAATCGTACCGACCTGGAATGATAAATTTGTGCAGTCGATTTCGGATTTTAAGACAGCAAAAGAGTATGAAGCCGATATTCGCACGGAGCTAGCAAAAGAAAATGAGAATAATAAGCAGGATTTTGCATGGACAGAAGTTCTTGAAAATGCAAAAGTAAAAAAATATCCGGAAGAATTATTAGAAGATGCCAAGCAGGAAGTGCTGCAGGGGTATTATGATATGGCGGATATGTACGGTATGAGCCATGACGAAATTTTTCAGTCCTGGGGCAGCGAAAATGAAGAAGACTTTGTCAAAAATGAGTTGGACGAACAGGCGAAGCAGGCTGTCAAAGAAAAATTGGTCGTTGAAGCAATTGCAAAAGCAGAGGGGATCAATTATTCGGACAAGGAATATAAAGACCTGGTGGCAGAGGAATATCAGTATAACACTGAAAAATATGATTCTGAAGCAGAATATGAGAAGAAGAATCGAGAAAGCTTAAAGGATAATGCGTTGAGTAGTGCTGTACAGAAATGGATCACAAAGCATGCAACGTTTTCAAAATAACAGAAATGGGGAATGGTATGAAGAATACGTTATATTGTTTGGACGGATATCAATTCCTGACAAAACGTGAATTTGAACGGGCACACAAGGAGAAAGAAACAATTTCCTATCTCAAGGAAACAATCCGTTCCGGGAAACCAAAGGAACTGCTAAAGGTGTACAATCGATCTGTTGAAAAGCATGCGTTTTGTACAGTTATCGGACTGCAGTTTTTACAGGAACTTCGTACTGAGATCCTGCAGTCAGGTATCGTAGGAGAAGACACACTTGCACCTATTCCGGTTGCAGTGTCAGAACAGGCCGCCTCCGATAAACAACGTAAAGGATCGGGCGCAACGGATTCTGGTGTGACAGGCAAGACAGAAATAGAGCGACAGCTCAAACGATATAAGAAAGCATATGAAGATGCAGTGACTGGTAAAACGATCAAAAACATGGTCATAACCGTTTTGTTGATCATTATTTTGGGAATGTTGTTAGTGACATTTAAGACCAGATATTCTGTGTTTACGTATTTTACAAATTATAAAGAAGAAATGCGGGAAGAATTAGTAGATGAATATGAGCAGTGGCAGGATCAATTGGAACAGAAAGAAAAACAGTTGGATGAGCGGGAAAACGCACTAAAAAAATAAGTGATCTTATCACAGATTATTCATAATTATTTTATATACTTATTTTAGAAGTCAATGAGCATATTCATTGACTTCTTATTAAATAGAATAATGAGAAAGGGTTGGTGAAAGCTATGGAACAATTGAAAATCTTAGTGGTGGACGATGAGCAGCGTATGCGTAAACTTGTCAAAGATTTCTTAAATAAACAGGGATTTGTCGTGCTGGAAGCAGAGGATGGTGAACAGGCGGTTGACGTATTTTTTGCGAACAAAGACATTGCGCTGATCATCCTTGATGTGATGATGCCGAAGATGGATGGTTGGGAAGTTTGTCGGGAAATCCGTCAGTATTCACAGGTGCCGATCATTATGTTGACAGCCAAGAGTGATGAGAAAGATGAGTTACTCGGATTTGATCTTGGTGTTGATGAATATATTTCGAAACCGTTTAGCCCGAAGATATTAGTGGCACGTGTAGAGGCAATCTTGCGGAGAACTAATGCACTTGAAGATGATGTGATGGAAGCGGGAGGGATCAGTCTGAATCGGGCTGCACATGAGGTGCGGATCAATGGAGAACTGGTAGAACTCAGCTATAAAGAATTTGAACTGTTGACCTATTTTATGGACAATCAAGGCGTTGCATTATCGAGGGAACGTATATTGAACAATGTGTGGAATTATGATTATTTTGGGGATGCACGAACGATCGATACGCATGTAAAAAAATTGCGCAGTAAATTAGGTGACAAGGGCGAATATATCAAAACAATCTGGGGAATGGGGTATAAATTTGAAGTATGAGAAAGCGTGAAAATTGTAACGTGCGTGGCATGTCGATCCGCACAAAATTAATGATAACGATGCTTTTGATCTTGGGTTTTACATTATGCGCCTTTTGGATGTTAAATTATGCATTGCTTCCGGGATATTACCAGCACAAAAAAGTTTCCATGCTGGTGGATTCGTACAATTCGGTCAACACGATAACGCAGAAGGATCAGCCGCAGCTTAGTAAGAATGGCCAATTGTCCGACAAAAGTGTACGTGAGATTGATATTATGTCTGCAAACCATTCCTATAGCATTTATCTGTTTGAGCTGACTAATTTTTTGGGTAATATTATGTATTCGTTTGATTATCCATCTTCGGATACCATTTCTGAACGGCAGAGCAAGACAGTCGAAGAGAAGACGAGGGAATATGTGCTCGGGCTGGAAAGGGGTGGCAGTGTTGGCGAACGTGGTGATTCCAAAAAAAAGATTACGGAATCCGAAAATTATTCAGTTTATAAGATAATGGATGATCGAATAGGGTCGGAGTATATTGAATTGTTTGGTCAGTTAAAGTCCGGACAGTTTGTCTATATGCGGACGAATTATCAAAGCATGACTGAGAGTGTGGCGATCTTTAATCATTTTCTTGGGTATGTGGCGGTTGGAGCGGTTGTTGTCAGTATGCTGCTGATGATCGTGGTCAGCAATAGTTTTGCAAAACCAATTTTAAAGATTGCAGATATTGCTAATCAGATGGCAAATCTTGATTTTGATGTACGTTATCCGGTACATACAAAAGACGAGATCGGCTTATTAGGGCACAGTATTAATGCTCTTTCGGATAAGTTAGAAAATACCATTTTGGAATTAAAATCAGCGAACAATGAATTACAAAAAGATATTCAAAATAAAATACAGATTGATGAGATGCGTAAGGAGTTTTTGTCGAATGTATCGCATGAATTAAAAACCCCAATCGCATTGATACAAGGATATGCGGAGGGGTTGCAGGACAATATCAACGATGATCAGGAGAGCCGGGAGTTTTATTGCGAAGTCATTATTGATGAAGCAAATAAAATGAATAAAATGGTTAAAAAACTATTGACACTGAATCAGATCGAGTTTGGCAGTGATCAAGTGCATTTTGAACGTTTTGATATTGTACAGGTACTTCGTTCTTCGGTTAATTCCGCAACTTTGCTGGCAGAACAAAAGGATGCAGAGATTTTATTTTATGAAACGGATCCGGTTTATGTGTGGGCAGATGAGTATATGATCGAAGAGGTTATTACAAACTATATCAGCAATGCAGTTAATCATGTGGATGGTGAAAGGGTTATACGAGTAACTATGGAGCGGAGAGGCGATGTTGAGCGCATTTCTGTATTCAATACCGGTAAGACGATACCAGAGGAAGAACTTGATAAGATATGGGTCAAGTTTTATAAGGTGGATAAGGCGCGTACCAGAGCCTATGGAGGCAACGGAATTGGACTGTCGATTGTCAAAGCGATCATGGATTCTATGAATCAGAAATGTGGGGTGATCAATCATGACAATGGTGTAGAATTTTGGTTTGAACTCGATTGTAAGACGATTGACTGATATAGTGGTAATATGGTAGTATAAAGATAATGAATGTATGGGCAAAATCGTATGAAATGCCCGCAATAAAAAGAGGTAGTGCAGGATGAAAAAGAGAATTATAGCAACTGTACTCACTGCCGCGTGTGCATTGACCGGATGCAGCACGAGTGTTCCTGATTTATCAAAGCTGGATGTCGGCAAAGCATCGGAATATATGGCAGGAGAGTTGTTAAAACATGACAGTAAATATGCATATGGTTTGGATTATGACCGTAGTATTTTAAATCCGACGCCAACACCAACGCCGATCGTTACTCCTGCGCCGGCACCGACAGAAACTGCAGCAGTGCAGAGTGCTGAACCGGGGCAGGCTGCGGCCGGAAAGGACGGAGAGGCAGAAGCTACAACAGTTCCTTTAACGAAATTGTATGGAATTCCTGGGGTTTCTGTAGACTTTGTGTCAGCAAAATTGAAATCTTCGCTCGGTGCAGATTACGCGTATTGTAAAGTCGGAAAGGGTAAGAAACTGCTTGTCTTATATTTTCGGATCAAAAATACTGGGAATACGAATGCAAAGGTTGACTTACATAAAAACAAACCGGATTTTTACCTGCGGTCAGAGGGAAAACAGGTGGGACTTCTACAGCATACAGTTGCGAATGGCGAATTGCAATATTTTCAGCAGAAGATTAAGGCTGGAGATAATAGACAGGGAGTTTTGGTGTTTGAGGTGGATCAGGAAATTAACTTGTCAGATGTATCACTGGTAGCTGTACGGGATGACAAACAGGCAGAAATAGCTATCAAATAGGAGGCGCGAGTATGGATACAGGTATTTTATTGGAAAGTGGAACAAATGAATTAGAGATTTTGGAATTTACCGTTGGTGGCAACAGCTATGGAATTAATGTTGCGAAAGTGCGGGAAATTTTGCCATATCAGGTGCCAACACCGGTGCCAAATGCAGATCCCAGAGTAGAGGGGATATTTATGCCGAGAGATGAGATCCTTTCTATTATTGATCTGGCAGTGGTTATGAATCTGCCTAAGAAAGCAGATACGGCGGGAGATATGTATATCGTAACGGGCTTTAATGGGTTGCATACTGCATTTCATGTACACGGAGTTGCAGGAATTCACCGCATTTCCTGGAAAGAAATTTTGAAACCGGATTCTACGGTGAATAGTGGTGATAACAGCATGGCGACAGGCATCGTTAAGATTGATGGTAAGCTGATCATTATACTGGATTTTGAGGAGATTGTTGCCGGAATTAATCCGGAAACCGGATTGAAGGCCTCTTCTGTCGATCATTTGACGGGAAGAAAACGAAACGATACACCGATCTTGATCGCAGAAGATTCTATTTTGCTTAGCAAGATGATCGTCAACTGCTTGTCTGAGGCCGGATATGTAAACGTAACGGCAACGAACAATGGTCAGGAATGTTGGGATCGGTTATGCGACTATTATAAGTCGGGAAATTTGGACGAGAAAGTATCCTGTGTGATCACAGATATTGAGATGCCGCAGATGGATGGACACCATTTGACAAAATTGATCAAAGAGTCTGATCAGTTTTGCCATATTCCAGTCGTCATCTTTTCCTCGTTGATCAACGAAGAGATGCGTCGTAAAGGCGAGTCGCTCGGAGCTGATGCCCAGTTGTCAAAACCGGAGATTGGACAGTTGGTTGCTGCATTAGATAACTTGATCGGAGTAACGGACCATCAATAAGGAAGAAAAGAGGTTGCGGTAATGTCAGGAGAAGACAAAGAATTAGAAGATCTGAATGCGGCTGATTTCGCGGATATGGGTTCCTTGGCGGATTTTGTGGACATAGAAGATTTGGAAAATCTGGAAGGGATAGAGGAGTTTAAGTCAGATGAGCAGTCTGAGGATGCACCGATGCCGGCAGAGGAGGAGGTTTCCGAAGAGATTCCAATGCCGGTAGAGAAGGAAGTTCCTGAAGAGATTCCAATGCCGGTAGAGGAGAAAGTTTCTGAAGAGATTCCAATGCCGGTAGAGGAGGAAGTTTCTGAAGAGATTCCAATGCCGGTAGAGGAGGAAGTTTCTGAAGAGGTTCCAATGCCGATCGAGGAGGAAGCTTCTGAAGAGATTCCAATACCGGTAGAGGAGGTTTCCGAAGAGATTCCAATGTCGGTTGCGGAAACTCCTGAAGAGATTCCAGCACCGATCGACGACGGAGGTACTGAAGAGATCTTACAGCCGGCTGGTGATAGTGCGACGATTAATACCAGTGAATTATTAGATAATATCAATTTGTATTCTGACGATGTAAGTGGCGGAGATTCAGCAGAGACGGCAGCGTTAATGAATGACGGAAAATCAGAATCTTCGACCGATGATCAGGCATTAAATATGATGTTAGATGGATTGTTGGATGATCTGGATATGACCGGATCGTTGCAGCAGGAGACGGCATCAAAGGATGAACTGGTAGAAGATCAGGATGCTGAGGCTGCAGATATTTTTGATATGCTTGGTGCTGATTCGGAATCACAGGATGTGTCTATTGATGATCTGCTAGATATTGCGGCACCGGAGGAACATCCGGAAGAGGAGCCAACAGATCAGAAAGGATTGTTTCAGCGTGTCTTTGGTAATGTAATCAACGATGAGATTGCCGAGGAAGAACGAAAAGCACAGGAAGAGGAAGAACAAAAAGCTGCGGAAAAAGCGGAGTTGGCGGAACAGAAAAAGGCAGAAAAAGAGCAGGCAAAGGAAGCAAAAAAAGCAGAAAAAGAAGCGAAGAAAGCAGCAAAAGCTGAAGAAAAAGCTGCAAAAAAAGCGGAAAAAGAAGCCAAAAAGGCTGAGCGAAAAGCACAGCAGGAAGAAGAGGCAGAAGCTGAAAAATATGAAGTTACCGGCAAGCTCAATAAAGTTGGTGTTGCGATCATTGCTATCTTGACCGTTACTTTTCTGGTAGTGGAGATTGCTGGCACAAACATACATGGTTACTCCAGTTCAAAGAAGCAGGCCATGAAATACTTTGAGATGGGTAAGTACGAGCAGGCATACCAAGAGGTGTTAGGAACGAAGGTGAAAGAGAAAGATCCGGATACCTATAATAAGATTCGAACAGTGATGCAGGTACAGAGAGCATTGGATTCTTATCAAAATTATGATGCTATGAATTATTATCCAGATGCCTTAAATGCGCTGATCCGTGGTTTGCAGAGATATGATGCGAATTTAGAGACTGCCAAACAGCTTGAGATCGAGGACGAGGTAGATGGCTGCAAAGAACAGATCGTATCTCTGTTACAATCTGAGTATGGTGTCAGTGAGTCGCAGGCAAGGGAACTGCTAAGCTTAGACAAGGCAGAGTATACCAGTAAAGTTGTTGAGATAGCCATGAAAAAGAATACGGGGAATGAATGATCTTCGTGTGATAGAAAACATAAGAAATGAAAAACAGCGTTTTCAAAAAATTTGAAAACGCTGATTTTTATTTTATAGGGAACTTTTTATTATAGCATGCGGGAATACGATCATTCCGTTTCTGTTGTAGCAGCACCCTCATAAACGGCTTCATTGGTTAATTCAATGCCAAGCTTTTTGAAAGTGTTGATATCGATTGATGACAAGATCGCGGAAACATGAAGCTGACATCCGGACAATTTTGGGAGCTGTTCTAATGCCAGTTTGGCTTTCGGATCCGATACAGCGCACATTGAAAGCGCAATAAGTACTTCATCGGTATGCAGGCGTGGATTCTTGCTGCCAAGATAACCGGTCTTAAGGTGCTGGATCGGTTCAATAAAGGAAGGGGATATCAGATGTTCATTATCATCAATCTTTCCTAATACTTTGATCGCATTTAACAGTACAGCGGACGCCGGACCGAGCAGATCAGAAGTAGAACCGGTTACGATGGTTCCATCCGGCAGTTCCATTGCAGCAGCAGCCGATCCTTTTTGCTTAGCCCGCTCGTTAGCAATCGGAACAACAGCACGATCGTTTACGGATATTTTAGCCTGCTTCATGATGAGTTCCTGTTTGTATATTTCGTCACCCGATGCCTCATCTTTGATATAGCGGTTGAGCGACTGGTAATAGCGGCGAATGATCTCCTGCTTTGACGCCTCCTTACAGACTTCGTCATCAATAATACAGTTGCCTGCCATATTGACGCCCATATCTGTTGGAGACTTGTATGGACAGTATCCATAGATGCGTTCAAACATGGCGGCGAGCACCGGATAAATTTCAATATCGCGGTTATAATTTACCGTAGTTTCACCATATGCTTCCAAATGAAATGGGTCGATCATATTAACATCATTCAGATCAGCAGTTGCGGCCTCATAGGCTAAATTGACCGGATGCTTCAAAGGAATATTCCAAATTGGGAATGTCTCAAACTTTGCATAACCGGCCTTGATACCGTTTTTGTTTTCGTGGTATAGCTGAGAAAGGCAGGTTGCCATCTTACCGCTTCCCGGTCCCGGTGCAGTAACAATGACAAGCGGTCTGGTTGTTTTAATATAATCGTTTTTGCCATAGCCGTCATCACTTACGATCTTGTCGATATTGTTTGGATATCCATCGATAGTATAGTGGTGATAAACCTGGATACCGATGGATTCTAATTTTTTTTGAAACAGATTTGCGGATGGCTGTCCGGCGTAACGGGTGATAACTACGCTGCTGACATAAAGTCCTTTCTTTTTGTATACATCGATCAGACGTAATACATCCTGATCGTAGGTAATTCCGAGATCATGTCTGATCTTGTTACGCTCAATATCTGATGCATTGATCGAAATGATCATTTCAGCCTGATCGGCAAGTTGTAAAAGCATTTGTAATTTACTGTCCGGTGCAAAGCCCGGAAGTACGCGTGATGCATGATAATCGTCAAATAATTTGCCGCCAAACTCTAAGTACAGCTTATCGCCAAATTGAGAAATGCGCTCTCTAATATGTGCAGACTGCATGGATAAGTATTTATCATTATCAAAGCCAATTTGTTTCATTGAAAATCTCCTTTTTCTTGTAATAACACGAACGTTCCCATCAACATTCGGTAAAAAATAACCCCACAATAAGGATACCATAAACGGATATAAAATGACAGGGGGAAAGGAAAGATTGTGTTTTATTTTTAATAACGGATATGTTATACTTGGCCTAGGAGATAAGAGAAGGGGAATACGTAAAATAAGGCATTCAAAGTATTTTACATATGGTAGTTTTAAACCTATGGTGTAAGACTGATAGGCAAAGGACTATTAGATGATTACGGGCTTAGTTGGTGTATGGATCTTGCCAGAGAACGAGACGATGCGTACGAGAAGTATTCGTGTTTCTTCGATTAATCCAAAGTACAGGTCGCAAAATGGTGCGTTATACAATAAGAAAATGACAACACTTATCTGAATGGTGTGGATTATTCTGATGGGCGAATTTGCGAGTGGACGATAGTTGTATAGATAACAGCATATTGTTTTATGGTAAAAGGAGTGAGGGATTATGAAACAGAGCAGAAAGAAATGGTTTGTGGCAGCTATTTGTATTATTATTGTTTTGGCATTGGGTACAGGTGGCGTGATCTATTATAAAAAGCAGGAACAGCAAAAGAAGCTTTCGCCAACGGAGTATGTTCAAAAATTGGAGAAGAGAACGCTGGATGAAGAAATTCAACAGCTTTGTGACTGGAAGGCAGATTGGAAAGACAGGAGCAGTGAAGGACTGGGACTAACAACGCAGATTACACTTGGCGATGCATGGAAAGCGTTATTAAGGAAAAGTGGCTTGCAAAAGGTCACGGTACAGTCTGATATTCAGATGGATAAAGACACGGTGACCGGACAGGGGACAGTGTTATTAAATGACCAAAAGGCAGTACATTTTAATGCTTTTCATGATGGAACACAGAAGCGTGATGTGGGAGACAATGGTGGGGTTAGCTGTTTGCAGATATCGGAACTAAAAGAAGATTATCTTATGTTGGAGACGGAATTGACCGAAGCCTTGTTTGTACCGATGGGGACGGAAGTTACGTTCAAAAGTGAGATGCAAAAGTGGATTGGCATGTTTTGGCAAAAAGGACAGACTGTCACGAAGAGCAGAGAGGATGTGAAGCCGAAAGGGATTACTGATGCATGTACGGAGTATGATATTGTGTATCATACCGGTGAATTTATGACCAACAAGTACAGCATGGTATGGAAGAAAATGAAATTATATGTGGATGAGTCAGATACGATTCGTGGACGTGTAATAGAGCTCATGGTGGATAATGTCGACTATTCGGTTACGATCGTGCGAAACAATACGAAAAAAGAATATCGCGAAGACATATCTCTGAAAGCGGCAGATTCTTCCGTGACATATACTTTCAAATTATCGTTGACAAAGGATGAGAAATATCCAACCTTAAAAATTGATGTGTTGACGGGTAAAGACCGGCTGTTTTTGGCGGAGCTATCACAAAAAGCAGTAGCAAAGGATCAGAAACAATCGTTGCAAAAACTGCGAACGACAGGAGAAAAAACGATGGAAGCCGCACAAAAGGACAGAGACAAAATCAATGGTAAAGATGGAATGGAGAAGTATTTTTGGTTATATGGTAATAAGAAGAATACAGATGGAATGACATTGACGCATTATCTTTATGGTGTGGACATACCGGCGTTTTTGAACAAAATAAAAGAAAATTGTGGGGTTGATCTGACTCAATTAGCACAAAAATTTGATTATTATTAATTTTGGGTATTACATATTTAGAGATAATATGTTATAATTTCACAGCATTATATGGTTTTTATTGGAAACGCACAATCCTCCGGGATGATAACGAACAACACATGACAATAGTTATCACTTTAGGAGGATTTTTTTATGCCAAAAAACAAATTTCAAGATGTCGTATTCACAGCCATTATGGCAACGGTCATGGTGTACGGGATGGTCGTTTACAATGTAGCGTTAAACATGGGAAAAGTAACCGGAGAGACTTTTCTTGCAGCAGTTCATGAACTGCCGATCATGGTGCCGGTCGCATTTATCTTAGAATTTTTTATTGTCGGAAAGATTGCGAAAGCACTTGCTTTTACGGTTGTGACACCGGACGACAGACCGCAGATCATCACCTACGCGATCTCTATTTGCATCTGTTGTATCATGTGTCCGCTCATGAGCCTTGTGGCAACTTTGTTGTTTAAGGAAACGAAAACCTTTGGTACTTGGATTCAAACATGGGCAATGAATTTCCTGGTGGAAATCTGTTATCAAATGTTTTATTGCGGACCGTTAGTTCGTTTGATCTTCCGCACCATTTTTGAGAGAAAAGGAAGCAAGGCAACAGAGCAGTCAGATGCCCCAAAAGCATAGATGGTGATACAATATAAGCAATAGACATAATTGGAAATAGAGTATTATAATAAATGTGCAGGAGAAATAAAACTTTCTGCACATTTTTAACTTTATGGGAAACTGCTTATAATGTGGTGCTATGCCACTAAGAATTGTTTTAGCGATTCTTGCAGAACTACATTTGTTTATGTTTAAGAAATGAGGTGTTATTTTATGGCAAAAAAGTTAGTTGCTTATTTTAGCGCAAGCGGAACAACAAAGAAAACAGCAGAAATGATCGCAGAGGCAGGCAATTTTGATCTGTGCGAGATCGCACCAAAGGTTCCATATACCAAGGCAGATCTTAATTGGATGGACAAAAAATCACGAAGCAGTGTAGAGATGGCTGACAAATCAATCAGACCGGAAATCGCAGATTCTAATGTGGATGTATCTGCTTATGATGAGATTATTTTGGGATTCCCGATTTGGTGGTATGTTGCACCAACTATCGTGAATACATTTTTGGAGAAATATGATCTGAGCGGCAAAAAGATTGTATTATTTGCAACATCTGGTGGCAGCGGATTTGGCAACACGGTCAGTGAGTTACAGCCATCGGCTCCTAATGCGCAGATCGTGGAAGGAAAACTCTTAAATCGTATGTCTAAACAGGAGATTAGCGAGTGGGTAAAAAGTTTGTAATTGTATTTCAGACGAAGTTTTAGATTATGAAAAATTAATAGATTTGTTAAGGAGAGATGAAGAACGATGATTCGTACATTTAAGACACATGAAGTGCGTGTGCAGGAAGAACTGACAGGGAGTTTATGGGAATTTGAGCCATGCGAGGGGGATTATGCAGGAACAAAGTTTCAGATGGCAACACCGGGATGCTTTGAAACAAATCCACTTTTTGCAAATTACCGTGGAGAAGCCTATTTTCGTAAAAAAATTACTGCTGGTGGAAATATCCGTATTGAGTGTAAAGGAGTGAGCCATACAGCGACAGTGCTGTTAGATGGGGAACAGATTGCACAGCATTATAATGCTTATACACCATTTTCTGTTATTAAGAAAGATTTGACAGAGGGAACCCATTTGTTGGAAATTAAGGTGGATAATCGTTTTACGGAGAAGAGTGCATTGCATATTCCGAATGATTATATGTCATATGGTGGAGTATCGCGTCCGGTGGTGTTGGAGAAAATTGGTGCCTTATATTTTGAATATGTACATGTTAAAACATATCATAAAAATGGGAAATGGACAGCCGGCGTGAAAGTAGCGGTCCATATTTTGGATCAAAAGAGGCTTGCTGGCGAGAATGTGGTGATCTCACTTCAAATAGGAGAAGTAATCTATGATTGGCAGTTGCTGTCCGATAAGGGGGACAGACAGATATTGTCTACGGAAATTATATTTGAAGATGTGCAGGAATGGAGTCCGGATTCTCCCAAATTATATGAGGTAAAGCTACAGGCAAAAGTAGGAGAAATTGTGATGGATGACTTAATAGACCGTTTTGGCTTTCGGGAAATTAAGGTGCAGGGAAAAGAAATTTTATTAAATGAAAAGAAATTTCGCATCAAGGGAGTATGCAGACATGAAGATCATCCAGACTATGGATGTGCATTGCCATATGCAGCAATTTGTCATGATCTTATGTTAATTCAACAAATGGGCGCCAATTCGATTCGCACGGTGCACTATCCGAATGATGAGATATTTTTGGACTTGTGTGATGAACTGGGTATTTTGGTTTGGGAAGAGAATCATGCAAGAGGAATAGAGGAATCAGAAATGCGTCATCCTCTTTTTGAGACGCAGGCAGAAAATGTTATCAGGGAAATGATAATGAACCATTATAATCATCCAAGTATCTATATTTGGGGCATACTAAATGAATGTGCCAGCGAAACAGAGTTTGGAAGATCATGCTATCAAAAACAATTTGCAATGATCAGGCAATTAGATGCTACAAGACCCTGTACTTTTGCAAGCTGCAAATTTTTTCAGGACATTTGTTTTGATCTGCCGGATGTGATCTCATGTAATATATATCCAAGATGGTATGTAGACAAGCCGGTGCTGCAGTATTTGGCGGAAGTTTGTGATTGGATTAAAGAGGATGGAAAAGGAAAAGATAAACCATTTATTGTGTCGGAGATTGGGGCAGGAGCGCTATATGGCTGTCACAATTCTTATCATGGAAAATGGACGGAAGAATATCAGGCAGAAGCTTTGGCGGAGCAATTGACAGCGTGTTTAGAATCTTCAGAGTGTATGGGCGTTTATATTTGGCAGTTTTGTGATGTGCGTGTCAGCTCTGAGTGGTTTGCCGGAAGACCGCGAGAGATGAATAATAAAGGAATCGTAGATGAATATCGAAGACCCAAATTGGCATATGAAAAGGTGAAGGAAATATTTCAAAAATACTAAAAAAGATTCATCAAAAGACCGGGATCACGATCCTGTTTGTGACGCATGATACCGAAGAAGTTTCACTGCACTCGCTCCATTCGCTTTAACTCCGGTAAAACAATAGAGAGCATGGTAATAAAGCAGATGCCGCCACCGATAATATTGGAGACAGGTTCTGCAAGAAATACGCCATCTGTTCCCATATGGAAGGCAAATGGCATCAGATAGGTTAATGGCACTACGATAATTACTTTACGAAGCAGGGAGAAAAATATTGCCTGCTTCTTTTTATTCAGTGATTTGAACACAGTCTGTCCCATGTATTGCAGATCCATAAAGATAAAAGCGGCAAAATATTGCTTGAGTGCGGGGATAGAGTCCTGTACTAAATTATGGTCAGAGCTGAACACACGGATCAGTGTCCCAGGAACGAGGATGATGAGACACCACATGACAGCGGTATAACTCAGTATCATGATGCTCATTACCAGTCCTGATTTACGGACACGAGACGGGCGTCTGGCTCCGTAATTGTAGCTTAGGATAGGAGAGGCGCCTTCGTTGATCGCATAGATAGGAGTTTCCACGAGTTGGCGTACGCTGGATATGATCGTCATGACGGAGATGTAAATATCGCCACCTGTGATGGAAAGTACGTGGTTACAGCAGATCGATACAAGGCTGTTGGTAAGCTGCATGATAAAACCTGCCGTGCCGAGGCTGACAATATTTTTGGCGTAACCAAAACAGCCGCGAAATTCGTATTTCCGCAGAAGACGTACTTTTAATTCCGCTTTTCGCATCAAAAAATATAAAACAAATGCGGCAGATAGAAATTGCGAGATCACCGTTGCAATAGCGGCACCCTCGACACCCAGTCCAAGCACAAAAATAAATAGGGGATCGAGCAGCAGGTTAGCGGCAGCGCCGACAGCCACAGAGGACATGCCGATCAGGGCATACCCTTGTGCATTGATAAATGGATTCATTCCGACAGCGATCATGGATGGCAATGTGCCGATCAGATAGATCATTATGTATGGCTGTGCAAAGGGAAGCGTATCCGCAGAAGCACCAAATAACACTAGCAGAGGTCTGGCGGTCAAGAGTCCAACGCTCATGAGGACAATCGCACCAAAACACAGCATGGTAAAGGAAGTATTCATAATCCGACCTGCCTTGTGTTCCTCTTTCTGACCGCGGTAGATCGAGAAGAGAGGGGCACCTCCACCGCCAAACAGATTGGCGAACGCTGTGATGATCGTAATTACCGGGAAACAAAGTCCGACAGCCCCAAGTGCTCTTGTTCCAACGTCCGGGATTCTTGAAATATAAATGCGGTCCACTATGTTGTACAGTAGGTTCAGTATCTGAGCAATCAGCATCGGAAGAGCAGCACCCAGTATGTTTCTTGTAACCGTTCCGTTTTCAAAGTCTATTCGTTTCATATAAATCAGTCCTATACTATGTAAATTTTCGATATTAAGTATAACAACTGCTTGCTCAGATGTAAAATGTTCAATGCCTGGGAGCAAATAATATCGACAACAACCCATGGTTGTGGTACACTTACAAAAACGACTACAGAGGTGAGACGACTATGATTACTATTATTGACTACGATGCGGGCAACCTTCGCAGCGTGGAAAATGCACTGCAATTTTTGGGAGAAGAGGCAAAGATCACACGAGATCCACAGGAAATCCTGAAAGCGGATAAGGTCATTCTTCCGGGTGTAGGTGCGTTTGGCGATGCGATGGAAAAACTACATAAATACAATTTGGTATCTGTGATTCGTGAGGTAAATGAAAAACAGATTCCGTTTCTGGGCATCTGCTTAGGACTGCAGTTGCTTTTTGAGGAAAGCGACGAGACGCCGGGCGTAAAAGGACTTGGTGTATTGCCGGGCAAGATCAAGGCAATTCCGCCGAAAAAAGGCTTCAAGATTCCACATATGGGGTGGAATTCTATTCAGATCAAAGAGGGAGCAAGACTGTTTCAGGGGATCCCACAGGATGCATATGTATATTTTGTTCATTCCTATTATTTACAGGCTGCAAGAGAGGAAGACGTGGCGGCAACAACCGAATATATCGTACCGATCCATGCTTCGGTAGAAAGCGGCAACACATTTGCGTGCCAGTTTCACCCGGAGAAGAGTGGAGATATTGGATTACAGATATTGAAGAACTTTTGCAACCTTTAACAGAATGGAGAGACGATAATTATGTTTACCAAGAGAATTATTCCATGTTTGGATGTAAATAATGGACGCGTGGTCAAGGGAGTTAATTTTGTGGATCTGAAAGATGCAGGAGATCCGGTCACCGTTGGAGCAGCATACGGACAGGCTGGTGCGGATGAGCTTGTCTTTTTGGATATTACGGCATCCTCGGATGCCAGAGCAACAAAGCTTGATATGGTACGCCGTGTTGCAGAAACCGTCTTTATTCCGTTTACGGTTGGCGGCGGGATCCGTACCGTTGAAGACTTTCGTCAGGTGCTCAGAGAGGGAGCGGATAAGGTGTCGGTCAATTCGGCCGCGATTGCCAATCCAACCTTGATCTCAGAGGCAGCACTAAAGTTTGGCAGCCAGTGCGTGGTTGTGGCAATTGATGCCAAGAGAAGACCGGATGGTGGCTGGAATATTTATAAAAACGGTGGCAGAGTTGATATGGGCATTGATGCGGTAGAATGGGCGATGAAGGCAGACGAGTTAGGTGCCGGAGAAATCCTGCTTACCAGCATGGATTGCGATGGAACGAAAGATGGCTATGATCTGGAGTTGACCAAGATTATTTCGGATAATGTATCAATTCCGGTAATCGCATCGGGCGGTGCGGGCAAGTTAGAGCATTTTCGCGATGCCTTTACGGAAGCGGGAGCAGATGCGGTATTAGCGGCTTCGTTATTCCATTATAAAGAGCTGGAGATCAGAGAAGTGAAGGAATATTTACGAGATCAGGGCATTAGTGTTCGATTGTAGGAAGAGCATAGAATGGAGAGTACCAATGGCAATGATAACCAATGACTGGCTTGATGCGGTAAAGCCGGAATTTAGCAAGGAATATTATAAAGACCTGTTTTGTTTTGTGAAAGACGAATATAGCAAGTGTGTTGTGTATCCGCCTGCAGATGACATTTTTAATGCGTTCCATTTTACGCCTCTTTCCAAAGTGAAAGTTCTAATATTAGGACAGGATCCATATCATAATGTGCACCAGGCACATGGACTTAGTTTTTCGGTGCCACAGGATCAGCGGGAGATACCACCGTCGCTGCAAAATATATATAAAGAATTGCACAATGATCTGGGCTGTGATATCCCGGACAACGGATACTTAAAGAAGTGGGCGGATCAGGGAGTACTATTGTTAAACACAGTGTTGACGGTACGGGCTCATCAGGCAGGTTCCCATCAGGGCAAAGGCTGGGAACAGTTTACAGATGCAGTTATTCAGGCAGTTAATGCACAGGATCGACCGATCGTTTATATGCTTTGGGGCAGACCGGCACAGAGCAAGATCCCGATGTTGACCAATCCGAAACATTTAGTACTGAAGGCTCCGCATCCAAGTCCATTGTCTGCATACCGCGGCTTTTTTGGATGCAAACATTTCAGTAAAGCAAATAGTTTCTTAGAGGAGCATGGTATCGCACCGATCGACTGGCAAATTGAAAATTGCCATTGATGTGTGCTATAATGAGCGAGAAACATTACTACCAACAGGACGGGAGGTTCTGGGATTATGAATTTAAGTGACGCAGAGAAGAAGGCAGTAGTTTCTGCAGAGGCACAATTACCGGACGATTTTGTGTTTGGTTTAGATATAGGAACGAGAAGTATCGTGGGGACGGTCGGTTATAGACAGCCTGACGGTCATTTTGTCGTTGTGGCACAGGCCGCAGTGCAGCATGAAACAAGGGCAATGTTAGATGGTCAGATCCATGATATTGGTAAAGTGGCAGATACGATCCGTTCTGTGAGTGATCAATTGGAACAGTTGACGGGCAAGAAGTTAAATAATGTATGTATTGCTGCTGCCGGTCGTGTATTAAAGACAGTAGAGCAGGAAGCGGAAGTTACCTTTACGACAGAGACTGTTGTGACGACAGAACATGTGTATTCGCTTGACATGCTTGCGGTAGAAAAGGCACATGAGACATTGCGGCACTCTGATAACAGTGGACTCAAATATTATTGTGTCGGTTACTCGGTCATGCGTTATTATCAGAATGATTATCCGATTACGAATTTGGAGGGGCATAAATGCTCTAAAATACGTACAGAGTTGATCGCAACATTTTTACCGGAAGAAGTTGTGGATGGATTGTATGCAGCCGTGGAACGTGCAGGCTTACATGTCGAAAATCTGACGTTAGAGCCAATTGCTGCGATCAATATTGCAATACCGGAACGTTTTCGCTTGTTGAATATTGCATTGGTTGATGTTGGAGCGGGAACTTCTGATATATCGATCACGAAAGATGGCAGTATTATCGCCTATGGCATGATACCTGCGGCGGGTGACGAATTAACAGAATGTATTGCCAAGCATTATTTGGTAGATTTTCAGGAAGCAGATCGCATGAAGTGCGAGAGTACCGAGCAGGAAGAAGTAGAATTTCAGGATATTATGGGACTGCCGATGACAGTAAAGTCTTCAGATATTGCAGAGGTTGTTCGAGAAAATGTGCAATCGATCACAAAACAGGTTGCAGAGAAGATCATAGAATTAAATGGAGATAAGTCAGTAAGTGCTGTGTTTGTTGTCGGAGGCGGCGGTAAGATCACAGGATTTACGGAATGTCTGGCAGAGTATTTGGGCGTGGCAAAAGAAAGGGTTGCATTGCGTGGTTCGGAAGTGCTTCGTGAGGTTACGTTTCTGCGCCAGGATTTAGAGATAGATTCTCTGCTGGTTACACCGATCGGTATATGTATGAATTATTATGAGCAACGTAATAATTTTGTGTTCGTCTCTGTGAATGGGGAGCGTATTAAGCTTTATGATAAGGGAAATCTTACGGTTATAGATGCTGCGCTTCAAAAAGGGCTTACGAATGATAAGGTATTTCCACAGCGAGGCGATGCAGTTGCCTATTATGTACAGGGAAACTTACGTATGCAGCGGGGAGAGCCGGGAGAATCTGCGGTTATCCGCGTGAATGGAGAGGAAGCTTCCATTGCAACGCCAATTCATCAAAATGATGTGATAGAAATTGAAGTATCGACGAAGGGAAAGCCGGGAAGCATAGAGATACAAGCATTGCCGGAGTACAAGAGTGCGATTTCTTTCTATGTCAATGGCACCAAAGTCGATTGTCCTTGCTTTGTCTCTGCAAACGGGCAATTGGTATCTGCGTATTATGAAATTCAAAATGAAGATAAGATTGAGATATTGCCATATTATACATTGGAACAGCTGTTAGACTTTATGGATATTGCTGCGGAGGGGGAAGTACTTGTCAATCATGTTCCGGCAAATCTGCAGACAAAGGTATACGAGAATTTCTCGGTAGATTGCCAAATAACGGACAAGTTTCATGAGACGGAAGCTGCGCCGCAGGAATCCATGGGCAGCAGTGATATGACAGCTATAGAACGATCGCACGAACCGATGTCTGTCGGAGATACGACAGATGAAAGTCAATCGTCAGAAACGGTAAACACAGAGAATATCACAGATGAGCAGAAGAGTCAGAGCTTTGATCCGGAGAAAGATTTTGCGATCACGGTGAACGGCGAACCTTATGCGTTGCGTGGAAAGACACATTATATATTAGTGGATGTGTTAGATATTTACCCGATTGACACCAGTAAGGCGCATGGCGATTATATGGAGATTAAGATAAATGGTATGGATGCAGAATTCAGCCAGCCTTTAGCAGAACACGATGCCGTTATCCTGCGCTGGGTTACCCGTTAGGACTTTAGTAACTCTGGGCGTAAAGTATGCGGTGGAGAAAGGAATGTAGTAATATCATGAAAGTTTGCAGTATAGCCAGCGGAAGCAGTGGAAACTGTATTTATGTCGGCACAGAGAAAACAAACATATTGATAGATGCCGGCATTAGCCGGAAAAGAATTGTGGAGGGACTACACAGTATTGGCGTCGAACCGGAGCAGTTAGACGGCATTTTTGTGACACATGAGCATTCAGATCATATTCAAGGAATACCCATGATGGCAAAGCAATTTGAAGTGCCGATCTATGCAACGGGAGGCACATTAGATCAAATCTGTGAAAAGGATAAAAAAAATGTCATAAAAAGAGAAAATCTATTTCAACTTTATGCAGATCAACCGGTAGGAATGGGTGATATGCAGATCATGCCATACAAAATGTCACATGATGCTGCTGATCCGGTATGTTATACTGTGGAAGCAGACGGGCAAAAGGTCAGCATGGCAACCGATCTGGGGGTGTACGATGACTACATTGTAGATCATTTAGAGGACAGCGATGTGTTGCTGATTGAAGCAAATCACGACATCAGTATGTTGGAGGCAGGACATTATCCGTATCCGCTCAAGCGTCGTATTTTGGGAGAATGGGGACATTTGTCCAATGAGGACTCCGGACGGCTGTTATGCAGTTTGATGGGGGATCATTTGAAATATGCATTTTTGGCACATTTATCCAAAGAGAACAATTATCCGGCATTGGCATATGAAGCAGTACGATGCCAGATATGGGAGGAAATGGGCTCTAAAGAAGTTCCATTTCAGTTACAAGTAGCCGAGAGGGACAAGCCATCACAGCTTGTTACAATATAAAAAGACATACAGATCATGTATGGAAATGGAGGACATCATGAAAAAAACAGTAGTAACCGTAGTAGGTAAAGATAGCGTAGGGATCATTGCAAAGGTATGCACATATCTGGCAAACAACACCATTAATATTTTGGATATCTCACAGACGATCGTGGGTGGCTTTTTTAATATGATGATGATTGTAGATCTGGAAGACTGCGCCAAAGAATTTGGTGTCGTTGTTGATGAATTAGAGCAGATCGGGGAAGAAATGGGCTGCGTTATCAAGGCACAGCGTGAAGATATTTTTGACAAAATGCATCGTATTTAATGACAGAAATGGAGGATACTATGATTAACATACATGAGGTTTTAGAAACCAATGATATGATAGAAAAAGAAAATCTGGATGTGCGTACAATTACGCTGGGCATTAGCTTGCTTAGCTGCTGCGATAACGATTTGGATCGTTTGATCGACAAGATATACAATCGTATTACAACGGTTGCAAAAGATCTTGTCGAAACAGGAAAGGCAATCGAGAAAGAGTTTGGTATTCCAATTGTAAATAAAAGAATTTCGGTAACTCCGATCGCTTTAGTTGGTGCATCTGCATGTAAAACACCGCAGGATTATGTGCGTATTGCACAGACTCTGGACAAGGCAGCCAAAACGGTAGGTGTCAACTTTATCGGTGGGTACAGTGCCCTGGTGTCTAAAGGAATGACGAAGAGTGATGAACTTTTGATCCAGTCGATCCCAGAGGCTCTTGCAACAACAGATTTTGTCTGCAGTTCCGTGAATTTGGGATCTACAAAGACCGGAATTAATATGGATGCAGTAAAAATGATGGGCGAGATCATTTTACAGACAGCAGAAGCAACCAAAGAGAAAGACAGCATTGGCTGTGCTAAATTAGTTGTATTTTGTAATGCACCGGATGACAATCCGTTTATGGCGGGTGCTTTCCATGGTGTTACGGAGGCAGATGAGATAATTAACGTTGGTGTCAGTGGACCGGGTGTTATGCGCAAGGCATTGGAGTCCGTTCATGGAACAGATTTTGGAACACTTTGTAATACAGTCAAGAAGACAGCGTTTAAGATTACACGTGTTGGCCAGTTGGTCGCAAGAGAAGCATCAGAGAGACTTGGTATTCCATTTGGAATCATTGATCTTTCTTTGGCTCCGACTCCGGCAATTGGCGACAGCATTGCAGATATTTTCGTGGAAATGGGTCTGGAAAAGGCCGGTGCACCGGGAACGACAGCAGCATTAGCGTTGTTAAACGATCAAGTGAAAAAGGGTGGCGTTATGGCTTCCTCTTATGTAGGTGGATTAAGTGGAGCCTTTATTCCGGTCAGCGAGGATCAGGGAATGATCGATGCAGTGACGGAGGGAGCTTTGACCTTAGAAAAATTAGAGGCAATGACTTGCGTATGTTCTGTAGGTCTGGATATGATCGCTATACCTGGCGATACCAAAGCGACAACGATATCCGGCATCATTGCGGATGAGATGGCGATCGGTATGGTCAACCAGAAGACAACAGCAGTTCGATTGATCCCGGTTATTGGCAAAAAAGTCGGAGAAACAGTTGAATTTGGTGGATTGCTTGGATATGCACCGGTAATGCCGGTGAATGCTTTTGATTGTGAAGAGTTTATTAATCGTGGTGGACGCATCCCGGCACCAATTCACAGCTTTAAAAACTAAGCGGTCAGTGACAAAAAGAATCATGTATATGAATTGTGCCTGATGATTCCGGATTTAGGGATTGTCAGGCACATGGAGGATTAGAGTGAATAATAAAATAAAATCGGCAGATAAAAAAAGACTGCCCTTATGGTCCAAAATATTGATCGGTATTCTGATCGCTGTTATTTTGCTTGGGGGGATCGCATATGGCACATTTACGTATTATTACCATCAAATGAATATCAAAGGATTAGAAGATAATGATACCCCGGCTGCAAAGGAATATTTTGATACCGATGAAAATACCGGTAATTTGGAAGAGTTGGATCCGAATAGTATTCATTTAGATAGTGCAGAGAGCGTCTCTACCAACAAAGATGTTATCAATATTTTGTTGTGTGGTGAAGAGAGTATTGGTGGTGGAAGAGGTCGTACAGATAGTATTATGATCGCTACGATCAATCAAAAGGACAATCAGCTTAAGTTAACTTCTATTATGCGTGATTCGTATGTGCAGATACCGGGATTTTCGGACAATAAGATCAATGCGGCGTACCATAATGGTGGTATGAAAACTTTGATCAAAACGATCAAGAAAAATTTTGGTATTGCTGTAGATGGTTATGTATTGGTTAATTTTGATTCATTTCAAAAAATTGTAGATGCTGTTGGTGGCATTGATATTACGCTGGACGAACAAGAGGTCAAATACTTAAACAGTACAAATTATATATCAGACACATCTAACCATACGTTGACGGTTGGTAAAAATCATATGAACGGGAATCAAGCCCTTGGTTTTGCACGTGTGCGTTATGTTATGCGTGATGGAGAATGCGGTGATTTTGCAAGAACACTTCGGCATCGTACGGTTATGACAGCACTTTATAAACGTGTGATCGACAAGTCAACACTGGAACTGATTGCTATGATACCGAAGATCCTGCCGATGCTTACGACCAATATCAAAAAAGAAGATCTGGTCAACTATATTGCGATGGCAGTACAGGTGCGAGATCAGAACAAAAAGATCTATACGCTCAATGTTCCTGTGGAGGGCGGGTATAAGATCACTCGTGCCAGAAAGATGTCGATCATTTTGCCGGATCCGTTGTCTAAGAGTGTCAATAAAATGCAGAAGTTTATTTATGGTAGTACACTCGCAACCAAGGGGGAAAAAGAAGAGGGTGCCAATATTACGGTTGGTCAGTAAAAATGCATGAGAGATGCAGAATGATCCGGATTGAACAATTGTATACAATTATACATTGACGCAAGTATACTTTTGTGATATGATGTGCCGAGGCGAGCTTGTGCGGATTCGACAAGATCTCACCAAAAGAGTAATGGGAATCAATGAAAGGAGAATGACTATGTCATTAGAATTATCAAAGAAAGCAGCAGCAGTTAAGCCGTCATCCACGTTGGCAATCACTGCTAAGGCAAAGGAATTAAAGGCACAGGGCAAAGATGTAGTAGGATTTGGTGCAGGTGAACCGGATTTTAATACACCGGAAAATATCTGCAATGCTGCTATTGATGCGATTAAGAGTGGCTTTACGAAGTATACGCCTGCTTCTGGAACAAATGAGTTGAAAGAGGCAATTTCTAAGAAATTCAAGAGCTTTAACAATCTGGACTATGCACCGGATCAGATTGTGATCAGCAATGGTGGCAAGCATTCTTTGACAAATATATTTACAGCATTGATCAATCCGGGCGATGAAGTGATCATTCCGGCTCCGTTCTGGTTGAGCTATCCGGAGATCGTAAAGCTTGCAGGAGGTGTTCCGGTTATTGTAAAGACAACCAAGGAGCAGAACTACAAGCTGACCGTAGATGATCTTAAGGCTGCGATCACAGACAAGACCAAAGCTCTTGTATTAAATACACCAAATAACCCAACCGGTATGTTGTATACAGAGGAAGAGCTTCGTGCAATTGCAGAAGTTGTTGTTGCAAACGATTTTTATGTAGTTGCTGACGAGATGTATGAGAATCTCGTTTATGGCGAGCAGAAGCATGTCAGCATTGCATCTCTTGGCAAAGATATTTATGACAGAACAATCACTTGCAGTGGTGTGGCAAAGAGCTATGCGATGACTGGCTGGAGAATCGGTTATACCGGATCTTCCAAAGAAATTGCGAAGATGATGGGTAGTGTACAGAGTCATCAGACTTCTAATCCAAACTCCATTGCACAGAAAGCAACCGTAGAAGCATTAAACGGCCCACAGGACTCTGTTGCAGCAATGCATGATGAATTTGATAAGAGACGCAAATACATGTATGAGAGAATCCAGAAGATGCCGCTTGTCAGCTGCATCGAGCCAATGGGTGCATTTTATGTATTTGTTGATGCCGGTGAAGTATTAGATAAGTCTTACCAGGGTGAGAAAGTCGGTACGGTAGCACGCATGGCAGAGATTTTGATCAATGAGTATAACACCGCAGTTGTACCATGCGCTGACTTTGGTTTTGACGATCATTTGCGTTTGTCCTATGCAATCTCTATTGAGCAGATCGAAAAGGGCTTAGATCGTATCGAAAGTTTCTTAAAAGGTTTGGAATAAATGAAACGAATCAAATACATTATTATTATGGCAGCAGTCCTAGTGACTGCTGTCTGTTTTATGATCACATTTTCAAGAAAGAACCAGGCGGTTAAACCGGACCAAGTGCCAGAAGCCTCTTTTGTGTTTGCAGATAAAGCAGAATCTGAGGGGGATTATAGCTATATTGTGCAGCAGGATACGTCAGGAGATGCATTATTCGGTATTTACCGCACCGATAGCAATGGTGTTGCAAAAGTATATGAAAAGCAATTCTCACATCCGACGATTTTTTGGAAGTATGGCGCGCGAGTGTATATTATACAAGATATTCATGAGAAAAAACAGATACGGACAACGGTTTACGAGGTATCGGATCCGCAGAAACCTGTGGAAGAGCAAACCTATGAGCAGCAAGGCAGTTTGGTGGGAACCAACCTGTCGGGAGAATATCTGTGGGTTGTGACTAAACAAAAGGACAAGCCGTCTGCCGTAAGTCTATATTTGGGATGCAGGACAAGATATCGGTTATACGCTGCCCGGTGGCAGCTTAAAGATCCAAAGAATTCGCCAAAGACGAAAGAGGATATCGTCAATGGAGCCAAAGCATTGCAAAAAAATAAATGGTATCAGCAAGTTCAAGGATCAGATCATACATTAGTTCCTTATGATAGAGATTTAAATTTGCAGGTGAATATAGACTTTGGGAAAGAAGTGACTTTGTGTATGCGATCAGATACCGGGGAGCAGCAGTCCAAAATATATCCTCAAAATCGACCGCAGGAAAATGTGATCGTGGATAACCGACGCGGTTATATTGGATTATGTGTGTGGAATCCGGAAAAATCGACGTATCGGTATGTTTTATTGAATTATAATGCCGCGATAGGGTTTAAGGAAGTGTGGCACAGTGAACAATATGAGACGCCGGTGCTTGGACAGATACGTGCCAATGAGTTGTATTTATTTGCACACGGCACAGGAAAAATACAAGAACTGCCACTCTAACGGCTTTGTCAGAGTGGCAGTTCTTGAAAGAAATCATATATTATGATAAATATTATAAGCGGTCAGCAATATTATAGATCAGCTTTTCACTTTCATCCCATCCAAGGCAAGGATCTGTGATAGATTTGCCATAAACACCATCACCGATCTTCTGGTTGCCCGGTTCAATATAGCTTTCGATCATAACACCTTTGACTAATTTCTTGATCTCATCTGAAACATTACGGTTGTGTAATACTTCATAAACGATCCTTGGCTGCTCGTAGTAGCACTTATTAGAATTTGAATGGTTAGCATCAACGATGCAGGCCGGATTCTTTAGGTTAAGTTTACTGTACATTTCTGCCAGACGGATCATATCTTCATAATGATAATTAGGCTTGCTCTGATCGTGTTTATTAACGGCACCGCGCAAAATAGTATGTGCATACGGATTGCCATCTGTCTTAACTTCCCATCCGCGATACATAAATGTATGACTTCCCTGAGCGGCGATACAAGAGTTGAGCATAATGCTGTAAGTACCGCTGGTTGGATTCTTCATGCCGCAAGGAATATCAATACCGCTGGCAGTCAGACGATGCTGCTGATTCTCTACAGAACGTGCACCAATGGCAACATAAGATAAGATGTCAGAAAGATATGGCCAGTTTTCAGGATAGAGCATCTCATCTGCTGCAAATAAATGAGTTTCAGCGATAGAGCGAAGATGCATCTTGCGCATAGCGATCAGACCTTCAGCAAGATCGGGTGCTTTTTCCGGATCCGGCTGATGAACGATTCCTTTATAACCCTCCCCGGTAGTACGAGGCTTGTTGGTATAGATTCTTGGAATGATAAGGATCTTATCCTTAACTTTATCCTGAACCTTTGCCAAACGGCCAATATAATCACATACAGAATCTTCGTTGTCAGCAGAACAAGGACCAATGATTACTAAAAATTTGTCAGACTCACCGGTAAAGACTTTCTTAATCTCCTCATCTCTTTGTGCTTTTAACTGTTTGTGGGCTTCCGGAAGTGGATATTCGCTTAATAGCTGCTCCGGTGACATCACTTTTTTAACATAGGTTTTTCCCATATTTTTCCTCCTTCTGCTTTGACATTTGCTGCAAAGCGTATTTTATTTTGTTGTTTTTGGCAGGACAAATAGTTTGTCAAATCTGCCATACATAGTCACACAATTTTTTATTGTAAAAGAAGTCGTGTAAATCGTCAATTGAAAAATTGCGGGTTCCGTGGTTGAAAATGACAAGATTTGCTCGTCTTTCCGCCATTTTACAGGCTATTTCCTACATAAATGGTAAGAAATAAAATTTTATTGAGAAAAATGATCAAATAGCGGTTCAAATGAGAAAATATACTTATTTATATCGATCTTTTATCGTAAAAAGCGTGTAAATTCGACAAAATCTACATTGAAATTCTTTACTTTTTGGATGCTTAGTGATAAAATATCTCACAGAATTCATAAATTAAGGAGGATAATTCAAAAATGGCTAGAGCAAAACAGTCTATGGATGGAAATACCGCTGCAGCACACGTGGCGTATGCCTACACAGAAGTAGCAGGTATCTATCCTATCACACCTTCCAGCCCGATGGCAGATTCTGTTGATCAGTGGTCTGCAGCAGGACAGAAGAACATCTTTGGAAACACAGTTAAAGTGGTAGAAATGGAGTCTGAGGCAGGTGCAGCAGGTACCGTACATGGTTCCCTTGCAGCGGGTGCACTTACAACTACATTTACCGCATCTCAGGGTCTTTTACTTATGATCCCTAATATGTACAAAATCGCTGGTGAGCAGTTACCTAGTGTATTCCACGTATCTGCACGTACCGTATCTACACATTCTTTGAATATTTTCGGTGATCACAGTGATGTATATGCTTGTCGTCAGACAGGTTTCGCAATGTTAGCAGAGACAAATCCACAGGAAGTTATGGACTTAAGCCCGGTAGCACATCTTGCTGCATTAGAGGGTAAAGTACCTTTCATCAACTTCTTTGATGGTTTCCGTACATCCCATGAGATTCAGAAGATCGAGAAATGGGATTATGAAGATCTGAAAGATATGTGTCCTATGGACGCAGTCGAAGAGTTCCGTGCACATGCATTGAACCCAGAGCATCCGGCAGCTCGTGGTACTCACGAGAACGGTGATGTATTCTTCCAGCATCGTGAGGCTTGTAACAAGGCTTATGATGAACTTCCGGCAGTTGTTGAGAAGTATATGAAGAAAGTAAATGAAAAATTAGGTACAGACTATGATCTGTTCAACTACTATGGTGCAGCAGATGCAGACCGTGTTATTATCGCAATGGGATCCATCTGTGACGTAGCTGAGGAAGTTATTGATTACTTAACAGCTAAGGGCGAGAAAGTTGGTTTGATCAAAGTTCGTTTGTATCGTCCATGGTCTTCAGAGGCAATTCTTAAGGTGATTCCTAAGACTGCTAAGAAGATCGCTGTACTTGATCGTACGAAAGAGCCTGGTTCTCTTGGTGAGCCATTGTACCTCGATGTAGTTACTACTCTTCGCGAGGCAGGATTAAATGATATCGTGGTAACAGGTGGTCGTTACGGTCTTGGTTCTAAAGATACTCCTCCTTCATCTGTATTTGCAGTATACAAAGAGTTGGAGAAGGATGCTCCTAAGGCTCGTTTCACAATCGGTATTGTCGATGATGTAACAAACTTGAGCTTGCCAGAGGTTAAGCCGGCTCCTATCACATCCGCACCTGGTACAAAAGAGTGCAAGTTCTGGGGTCTTGGTGGAGATGGTACAGTAGGTGCTAATAAGAACTCTACAAAGATCATCGGTGACCATACAGACAAGTACATTCAGGCATACTTCCAGTATGACTCTAAGAAGACCGGTGGTGTTACCATTTCTCACTTACGTTTTGGTGATAACCCGATCAAGAGCCCATACTATATTAATCAGGCTGACTTCGTAGCATGCCACAATCCTGCATATGTAACACAGGGTATGAAGATGGTACAGGATGTTAAGCCAGGCGGAGTATTCATGATCAACTGCCAGTGGACAGATGAAGAATTAGGACATCATCTTAACGCTGAAGCTAAGAAGTACATTTATGATAACAAGATTCAGCTTTACACAATCAATGCCATTGATAAGGCTATCGAAATCGGTATGGGTAAGAGAACTAACACAATCTTACAGTCTGCTTTCTTTAAGTTAGCTGATGTAATGCCTATCGATGATGCTATTAAGTTCATGAAGGAAGCTGCTAAGAAGTCTTACTCTAAGAAGGGTGATGCTGTAGTAGAGATGAACTATAAGGCTATTGATGCCGGTGTAGATGCTATACATAAGGTAGAAGTTCCAGATTCTTGGGCTAATCCAGAAGCTGATGCTCCTAAGGAAGCTAAGACAGGACGTCCAGAAGTTGTTAAGTTAGTTAACGATCTTCTTGAGCCAATCTCTAAGATGGATGGTGACAGCCTTCCAGTTTCAGCATTCAAGGATTGCGCTGATGGTCAGTTCGAAACAGGTGCTTCTGCATACGAGAAGAGAGGAACAGCCGTTATGGTTCCTGAGTGGGATCCAGCAGCCTGCATTCAGTGTAACAGCTGTGCATTTGTTTGTTCACATGCAACAATCAGACCATTTATTCTTTCAGCTGATGAAGTTACAGCAGCTCCAGCAAACATCAAGCTTGCAGATTCTAAGCATGCTGTAGATACAACTATGAAGTATACAATGTCTGTATCTCCTTTAGATTGTATGGGATGTGGCGAGTGTGTTACTGTATGTCCTAAGGCAGGAGAAGCTATTAAGATGGTTCCACAGGAATCTCAGTCAGCTGAGCAGCCTGTATTTGATTACCTCGTTGCTAACGTTGGTAAGAAGGAAATCAAGCCAGCACTTGTTGAAACTCCAATCGGTTCTCAGTACAACCAGCCATTACTTGAATTCTCAGGTTCATGTGCAGGATGTGCAGAGACATCATATGCTAGATTAATTACACAGTTATTCGGTGAGCAGATGTACATTTCTAATGCTACAGGTTGTTCTTCTATCTGGGGTAACCCAGCTGCTACTTCACCATATACAGTAAACAAGGATTCTAAGAAGGGTCCAGCTTGGTGTAACTCATTATTCGAGGATAATGCTGAGCATGGTTTAGGTATGTATATTGGTCAGAAGTACATCAGAGAGCAGGCTATCGAGATGATCGAAGAGATGGCTGCATCTGATAAGGCATCTGCTGAGTTCAAGGCAGCAGCAGCTAAGTACATCGAGACTAAGGATGATACTAAGGCTAACACACCAGCTACAGAAGCTCTTGTTGCAGAGTTAGAGAAGGCAGCTGCAGATGGTTGTCCAACAGCTCCACAGGTATTAGCTAAGAAGGATTACCTTGCTAAGAAGTCTGTATGGATCTTCGGTGGTGATGGATGGGCTTACGATATCGGTTACGGCGGATTAGACCACGTACTTGCTTCTGGTGAGAACGTTAACGTTATGGTATTCGATACAGAAATGTATTCTAACACAGGTGGACAGGCTTCTAAGGCTTCTAACATCGGTGAGGTTTGCCAGTTCGCTGCAGCAGGTAAGGAAATCGGAAAGAAGAGCCTTTCTGAAATCGCTATGCAGTATGGTTATGTATATGTAGCTCAGATTGCTCTTGGTGCTAACATGGCTCAGGCTCTTAAGGTAATCAAGGAAGCAGAGGCTTACAACGGACCATCACTTATCATTGGTTACGCTCCTTGCGAACTTCACGGTATCGCTAAGGGTGGTATGAACCATTGCCAGGATGAGATGAAGAAGGCTGTTAAGGCTGGTTACTGGAACCTCTTCTCATTCAACCCAGCACTTAAGGCTGAAGGAAAGAATCCATTCACACTTACATCTAAGGAAGGTGATGGATCATATCAGGAATTCCTTAATAACGAGGCTCGTTATACAAGACTTGTTAAGCCATTCCCAGAAAGAGCTGAGAGACTCTTCGCTAAGTCTGAGGAAGTTGCTAAGGAAAGATATGAGCACCTTCAGAAGTTAGTTGAACTTTACAAGTAATTTAATATACAGCTTGAATAAAGTGTATGATTGCTCCCGCAGGGCTTGTCCCTGCGGGAGTTTTTTCTTTTTGTGAGTGGAATTAAGTATTGATATATAAAATATGTATGTAAATGTGCAAACTATTCTGGAAAGTGTTTCGTATATATAAATAGAAAGGGAAAGCGGAGAGTGACATGGAAAAAGTCCAAAAAGAGGGGCGTATGAAAAGAAAAAATATTAAAATAATAGCAGGAATTGTTTTATTATTAGCATTTGCGGGAATTGGTGCATATGTAATAATCAGTACTTCAAAACAGGTGGTCAATATTGACCTTAGTGAATATGATAAGATGACAATAATGTGCGGAGGTAATGGTAAAGAGATAACACCAGATGAGGAACAGAGGACACAGATTATTGAACTGGTTAAAAACATGAATCTTACCGCAAAAAAGTTTCCACGTACTAATGGCTGGAGTTATAGAATAACTTATTATAAAGATGGAATAGCCAATAATATTGTGCTTGCAGGCAGGGTAGAATGGAATGGAGCAGAATATAAGACAGACGAAGATTCGTATAACAGGCTGATTGAATACATAGATATTTTGTATAAATAACTTGATAATCAAACTAATATATATTATAATTCGAGAATCAAATAATTGGAGGCTCAAATTGGATAACAAGATATTAGACAGGAAAAGATTGATTACAAGTATTATTTTTAAGGCAGTATCACTGATTGCTTCGGTGTATGGACTCATGTTTACAATTGACAGCATTATGTCATTCACATTTTTTACAACACTTTCTAATGTGGCACTTGATATTGTGCTGGTGGTATTTATTGTGTTGGACATGATATTGCTTGTTACGGGAAAAGATTATAAGAATAATAGATTATATATGCTCAAGTTTCTTATGACGCTCTCAATTACACTGACATGTCTGGTGTATATGATTATTCTTGGACCTACGTCAGATGATGGTCTTATTGGTGCTTATCTTCATAATCACGCAGGAAGCCTTGGCGTACATCTGATTGGACCAGTATTTGCAATAGCAGATTTTCTTATATTTGATAAAGGATTTAAAGCAAGAAAGATATATGCAATATACGCGGTTATACCACCGCTTTGCTATGTGGGTTTTGTATACATACTTGCAGTACTTGGGGTTAGGTGGTATGACACAATGACGGCACCATACAACTTTCTTAATTATAATGTGCCAACAGGCTGGTTTGGATGGGATTTAAGCCAGATGGGTTCAGAGTCGCTAGGAATAGGTGTTGTATATATGATTGTGGTTCTGCTGCTTATATTTATTGGAATAGGGCTTTTATATCTGACGATTAACGGTGCTGGCAAGAGCATTGAAACGCAGAATACAGAGCTTGTAAGTGAATAAAATGTTAATAAATGTCCGGGATGTGTTTTTTTATTATAAAATGCATCACGGACTTATTTATTTGTTAGCTGGAGTGGTCATAGTGTGGCGGATTGGACGTTGAAGCGGAGTGGGGACGCAAAGAAGTCCAAAATCAGAATTGCCAATAAACCAGCACTCAATAATAACAGTCATGCAAAGCAATTGACATGAGTAAGACATACTAAAACTACATAGATTGTGGTTTGAGTAGGTTGTTTTGCAGGAGTTATGGCAAGTTGAGGACTGAAAGACCTACGAAAAAAGCAATGTTAAAGTATTTAATAGGTCTTTTGCCAGCATATGGCACTCATAATCAAGCAAGAAGCAAGAAAAAGACCTATGAAAAAGCGACAAAGCAGGTAAATAGTAGGTCAGCAAGCAACTATAACAACAAAATGACAAGCTAATGAACCTACGAAATGATGAAGTTGACGACTTTTAGTAGGTTTATATTTTTTTAAACATTGAAAAAATTGTCAAAAGTGAAGCCAGAAGATTAAAAATTAGCAGGTCCACTCACATTTCTTTGCTTTTTCAATAAGTAAGGATGTGGTATAATGTGCGTTAGCATTGAGCCGTGCCGTATGCAGCAGGCAAGCAGTGCTGTGCTGGCACAAAGCACGGAATGCATGATGCATACGATAGGGCGAAAGCCCGACAGTCAGGGGAAGCGAAGCTTGCCCTGACATGCACGGCGGACAGCCGGGGTGCAAGCAGTGGTGTGTTTGCCCTGACATGCACGGCGAAACGAGGAAATATAGAAAACAGGAGAAGTTTATGAAAGAGAATCTTAAGAAGTTGGCTAAATACTACAAGCCGTATTTAGGCACATTTATACTTGATATGATACTGGCGATGATGTCAGCGGCGGTGGCACTTGTGATACCACTTGTTGTAAGGTTCATTACATCAAAGGTTGCATATATGAGTGCCAATGAAGCACTTTCAAGAATTATGATTATTGTTGGAGTACTTTTTGTGCTTGTACTGATACAGTGGGGCTGCAACTACTATATATCTAATTATGGACATGTAATGGGCGCAAAGATTGAGTACGATATGAGGGCAGAGATATTCAATCATTATCAGAAGCTGTCATATTCATTCTATGATGACCAGAAGGTAGGACAGTTATTGTCAAGAATAACATCGGATTTGTTCGATATTACAGAGCTTTTGCATCATGGACCTGAGAATATAACTATTTCACTGATTAAGATAATTGGTGCATTATGCATATTAAGTTCGATTGACTTAAGACTTACGATTGCCGCATTTGTGCTGATTCCGTTCATGCTTGTATTCGCGTATGTGCTTAACAAGCGCATGAAGAGGGCATTTAAGAGAAACAGGGTAAGAATAGGAGAGATAAATGCACAGATAGAGGACAATCTGTCTGGAATAAGGGTTGTCAAGTCATTTGCAAATGAAGATATTGAATGTGAGAAATTTAAGAAAGGCAATGATTTATTCCTTGAATCTAAGAGAGACAGCTATCATTATATGGGAATGTACAATGCGGGACTTACTGCATTTACAACAATGATAAATGTAATCGTAATCGCAGCAGGCGGTATTGGAATTGCAAAGGGCTGGGTAAATATTACGGATTTCGTTACATTTTTACTGTATATAAATATTTTTACGGAGCCAGTTAAGGTGCTTATTGATTTCACAGAGCAGTTCCAGAATGGCTATTCGGGTTACGAAAGATTCTTAGAGATTCTTTCAGTAGAGCCGGAAATAGCTGATAAGCCTGACGCAAAGGAACTTACTGATGTGAAGGGTGCAATAACATTTGAAAATGTGTCCTTCAGATATAAGGACGGCGTGGACGAGGTGCTTTCCGGGGTTAATCTGTCAGTAAGACCGGGAGAATATGTTGCACTTGCAGGTCCTTCGGGAGTAGGAAAGACAACACTCTGCTCGCTTATTCCAAGATTTTATGAGGTGACGGGCGGTTCGATTAAGATTGATGGAACAGATATCAAAGATGTTACACTTAAAAGCCTGCGTGACCATATCGGAGTTGTACAGCAGGATGTGTATCTGTTTATGGGTACAATTAAAGAGAATATAAGATATGGAAAGCCTGATGCTACGGATGAAGAAGTAATTCAGGCGGCAAAGCTTGCAAATGCGCATGATTTTATCATGAGCTTTGAGAGTGGATATGACACAGATATCGGACAGCGCGGAGTCAAATTGTCAGGCGGTCAGAAGCAGAGACTGTCAATTGCAAGAGTATTCTTAAAGAATCCGCCAATTCTTATATTTGATGAGGCGACATCAGCACTTGATAATGAGAGTGAGCAGATTGTACAGGAATCACTTGAGAAGCTGGCTAAGAACAGAACCACATTTGTAATAGCACACAGACTTACAACTATTGAAAATGCGGAGGAAATCCTGATGCTTACTGACGAGGGTATCAAGGAGAGAGGAACTCACGAGGAGCTTATGAAGCTTGATGGTGAGTATGCAAGAATGGTTAAGATACATAGTAGGACATAACATACCAGTTTACAATGTTTATATGCAATGCTATTATATAGGAAACGTTGGAAGGAAGATGATAATCATGGACAGAACAAGAAGATTAAGAATGAATGCGACATTAAGAGATATGGTAAGAGAGAATCATGTAAGGGTGGACGAGCTTATATACCCTGTATTTGTTACGGAGGAGAACGATGTAATACAGGAAGTAACATCAATGCCGGGAATATGTCAGTATTCGCTTGACCATGTTCTTGAAGAAATCGGACGTGCTGTAGAGGTTGGAATTAAGGGAATTCTGCTTTTTGGAATACCTGTACATAAAGATGAGGTCGGAAGTGAGGCATATGACGAGGAAGGTGTTGTGTGCAGGGCAATCCGCCTTATCAAGGATGCTTATCCAGAGCTTGTTATCATGGCTGATGTGTGCCTGTGTGAGTACACATCACATGGACACTGCGGACTTGTAAAAGATGGCGTTATATTAAATGATGAGACACTGCCGCTTCTTGCAAAGGTGTCAGTTGCTTATGCAAAAGCGGGGGCAGATATAATTGCACCGAGTGACATGATGGATAAGAGAGTTGAGGCAATCAGAAATGCACTTGATGAGGCAGGACTGGTTAATATTCCTATATGTTCATACAGTGCCAAATTTGCATCAGGATATTACGGACCGTTCAGGGATGCCGCACATTCAGCACCGGGATTTGGTGACAGAAAGACATATCAGATGGACCCGGCTAATGGAAAAGAAGCGTTAAGGGAAGTTGAAGAAGACATATTAGAAGGTGCAGACATGATTATTGCAAAGCCGGCACTCGGATATATGGACGTTATGAAAGAGATAGCGCTTAACTTCAATATTCCAATTGTCGCTTACAATGTAAGCGGTGAGTATGCGATGGTTAAGGCAGCAGCAATGAATGGCTGGATTGATGAGAAGAAGATTGTAATGGAGAATATGACTGGCTTTAAGAGAGCCGGAGCTAAGATGATAATAACATATCATGCTATAGATGTGGCAAAATGGTTAAAGGAAGAGTAACATTTTTAGCAGTATTAAATTAAGCAGGAGGAGCTGGTTTTATGAATGAAGAGATGTCAAAGGATTTATATGAGAGAGCAGTAAAACATATGCCGGGTGGTGTAAACAGTCCTGTCAGGGCATACAAGGCAGTTGACAGAGTGCCAAGATTCATAGCTTCTGCCAAGGGAGACAGAATTACTGATGTAGATGGGAATGAAATGATTGACTACATATGTTCATGGGGACCGGGAATATTAGGCCATGCACATGACAGAGTAATTGCAAAGGTTAAGGAAGCTGCGGAAGCAGGCCTTACATATGGTGCGCCAACCAAGAGAGAAGTTGAGATGGCAGAGCTTATATATGAGCTTATTCCTACAATGGAGGTGAGCCGTCTTGTAAGCTCAGGAACAGAAGCTGTCATGAGTGCAATCCGTGTGGCAAGAGGCTACACCGGAAGAGACAAGATAATTAAGTTCAGAGGCTGTTATCATGGACATTCTGACGGACTTTTAGTAAAAGCCGGTTCAGCAGCGCTTACAACATCAGTTCCGGACAGTGCAGGAGTTCCTGCTGATTACACTAAGAATACACTTGTAGCAGAATACAATGACTGTGATTCTGTGAAGGAACTTTTTGATAACAATAAAGACGAAATAGCTGCTGTAATAGTTGAACCTGTTGCAGCTAACATGGGAGTTGTGCTTCCAAGACATGGATTTCTTGAATTCTTAAGAGACATAACTAAGGAGAATGGAAGCCTTCTTATATTTGATGAGGTAATAACAGGCTTCAGACTTTCAATTGGCGGAGCGCAGGAGTACTTTAACATAAAGCCAGACCTTACAACTCTTGGAAAAATTGTAGGTGGGGGTATGCCAGTCGGAGCATATGGCGGACGAGCTGACATTATGCGTATGGTAAGTCCTGACGGCCCTGTATATCAGGCAGGAACATTGTCAGGCAATCCAATTGCAACAGCAGCAGGCTTAGAGACTTTAAGAATCTTAAGAGATAATAAGGATATATACGACAGACTTGAGACTAAGACAAAGCGTATTGCTGACAGTGTAAGAAAATGTGGAGCCGGAAGGGTATCAGTTAATCAGATTGGTTCACTTATGAGCATATTCTTTACACCAGATGCAGTAGAAGATTATGACAGTGCAGTAAAGTCAGACACTAAGAAGTATGCAGAATACTTTGGATATATGCTTGATAACGGAATATACATTGCACCATCACAGTTTGAGGCAATGTTCGTATCAGATGCACACACTAATGAAGACATCAACCGTACAATAGAGGTTATGGAAGAATTCTTCAGAAAATAATTCGTATAATAAGTGAGAATACAGATGCAGTTAGGATATGTAGGAATTAATTATAAGAATACAGACCTTTCAGTAAGGGATAAAATTACATTCACAGACAGCGGAATAGCAGACTTTATGCAACAGGCAGAGGAAGCAGGTGTGAACCAGTGCATGTGCCTTTCAACATGCAACAGATGCGAAGTGTTTTATCTGTATGAGGATGAAACATTTGTACAAGTAATGTCCGATTTATTCAATGATTATTTTGGACTTACTGATACTAAATTAACCGGAGTCAAATGTGGTAAAGAAGCACTGGTATATCTGTTTTGCATAGCCGCCGGACTTGAAAGCATGGTGCTTGGAGAGGATCAGATACTAGGTCAGTTAAAGGATGCGGCAGACCTTTCAAGAACGCTTGGACACAGCGGGAAAGAGCTTAATTATATAGTAAGAGAAGCGGTAAGCTGTGCAAAGCGGATTAAGACAGAGTACAAGGTAAGTGAAAAACCGGTATCTGTATGTTATGTCGGTATTCAGGAGTTAGACAGAGTATGTGGCATATCAGGAAAGCACGCGCTTGTTATAGGAAGCGGCAAAACCGCGGCTCTTGCCATAAGATATCTGGCAGAATATGGCGCTGATGTAACAGTGTGTTCAAGAACTTATCAGCATGCGAAGGCGTTGCTTAAGGAATTTCCAGATATTCAGGTTATTGCATATGATAAGAAAACAGAAGCACTTAAAAGCAGTGATATAGTTGTCTCAGCGACTTCATCACCTCATCTGGTGATTAGAGCTTCTGAATTATCAGAGGGTAAAAAGATGACACTTCTTGATCTTGCTGCACCAAGAGATATAGAAAAATCTGCAGGTGACATTTGTGGAGTTACTCTTATTGACCTTGACAGGATAGGTGGGATTGTGAAGTCTAATCAGAACGAGAGGGCACATTTGCTAAAGGAAAGCCAGTGCGTGATTGATGAGTATATAGCGGAAACAAAGAAATGGCTCACATCAAGCAGAATGGATACAACTATCCAGTCACTTGGCAAAAAATGTGATGAGATAGTACAGGACAGCTATGATTATCTTAACCGCAAGATTGACCTTTCAGACCATGACAGGGTAATCTTAAAGAAGATTCTTAAGTCGTCATTACACAGATTGTTAAAAGAACCGATTGAAGAATTGAAAAATGTGGAAGAAAATGAACAGCAGCAGTATAAAGATATGGTTGAGAGACTGTTTGGCTTGTAGGGAGGATTATGCATTACAGAATAGGAACGAGAGGTTCGAAACTGGCACTTGTCCAGTCGGAATATGTTAAGAGAAGAATGGAAGAGGCGTATCCTGAGGATACATTTGAACTTGTTATAATTAAGACAACAGGCGACAAGGTTACGGATAAGCCGCTTGCTGCGATTGGAACTAAGGGGCTTTTTGTAAAGGAGATTGAGGAAGCGCTTCTTTCAGGCAACATTGATATGGCGGTTCACAGCATGAAGGATATGCCGGCTGAATGTGCGACTGAACTTACATTTGCAAAGGCATGGAAACGAGAGGATTGCAGAGATGTACTTATATTAAATACTGCAGGAAGTTTTTCAAAACTTCCTTCTGGTGCGGTTATAGGAACTGGTAGCCTCAGGCGTGCATGCCAGCTTGCAATGCTGCGTCCTGATATCCGGTTTACTGCTATCAGGGGAAATGTTGATACAAGAATTAACAAACTTAGGGACGATTCATACGGACTTGACGGAATTGTGCTTGCGGCAGCAGGGCTTAACAGACTTGGCAGGTCATCTGAGATAACAGAGTACCTTGACCCGGAGGTTGTTATTCCCGCACCGGCACAGGGAGTTCTTGCGATTGAGGCTGCAGAGGTGAATACAGAACTTCTTGATAAGATAAATGCTTTGTCAGATGATAATTCTGATAGAGAAGCTGTGGCTGAAAGAACATTTTTAAGATTAACAGGTGGCGGTTGTCATGCCCCGGTTGGCGCACATTGTGTAACCAAGGAAAATGGTGACCTTCGAATGGTTGTGTTATTTGGCAATGATGATTGCAGCAGGATTCTTAGAATTGAAGTTACAGGAACTGACAGTGAGGCGGTTGGCCACGAAGCAGCCCGTATGCTAGGATTGGAGTAGATTGTGGGTAAATACATATATACATATATTGAAAACGGACAGATGTACGATAAAAGCCCTTCCCTTGCAGAATTACTTGCAAAGGAGGGGCTTTCCTGCGAAAAAATAGTAACTGGCAGGATTGAATACATAAAGGTTAAAGATTTTGAGACACAGATAAAAGATGCACAGTGGCTTGTGTTTACAAGTAAAAATGCTGTGGCTGGGTTTGCTTATAATGTGGGGGAGATGGCTTGTGAAGGCGAGCCGGATTGTGATGGTGTGTTGAATGGAGACAGTGTTGAAGCTTTTGCTGTGAGAAGCGGGTTTCCTGACGGTATTAAGATTGCGGTAGTCGGTAATAAAACTAAAGAAGCTCTAAGAATGGCATGCGGTTTTGAGACAGACTTTGTATCATATAAATCTACAGGCTTGGAACTTGGAAGGAGTCTGATGAATATTGCAGCCGGCAAGATTGTATATCTGTGTGCAGAGATAACAAGCGGCTCACTTGAAGAAGCTATGAATGAGTATGAAAACTTAATTAAGATTCCAGTATATAGGAATGAACCTGTGGATTATGATGGTATGGAATACGACAGCATGAATTGCGGAGATATTGATGGGATAATTGTTACAAGTGGCAGCAGCGGGGAGCGTATAAAATGGCTGATTGACAGACTTGATGATGTTTTGGTGTACAGCATTGGCCCAGCTTGCAGTAAGAAGCTTATGGAATCTGGAATTGTGAAAGAACGTATAGTTGAGGCAGAAAAGCATACATATGACGGACTGGTGGAAGCTGTCAGATGCAGAGCCGATGAAAAACCAATGAATGATATATGATAAAAATACAATAAGTATATTTACAATATAATATAACTGTGATAGCATATGTATATAAATGTGCATATTTATTAATTCAGAGGAGGAAGAAACACTGGTGTTGTATATTTTATGGAGAAAGATAATAAAGATTATTATGACGCAGCTATGCGTCAGATTAAAGGAGATTCATGGAGCCTGAGTGCATATGGATATCTTAAGAGTAATGAAGAATGGATTGGAAGATATGAGGATTTTCTGAAGGGAAGGAAGTCACTTCCGTTATTGTATGATCCATTCTTTAAGAAGATATTTAATCCGGTTGAGAGAAGGGACAGGCTTTCAGAGCTGGTGAGCTGTCTGTTGGGGCAGAAGGTTACTGTACTTGAGGTATTTCCGAATGAGGATTCACAGTTTCTTGGAGTGATGATTATTATGGATATGGTTGTGATGATGTCTGATGGAAGTATTGCAAACATTGAGATTCAGAAGATTTCTTATGACTTTCAAGCAGAGAGAATATCGTGTTACTCGGCAGATCTTGTGCTGCGCCAGTATAAGATGATTACTGGAAATCGGGAGATAGGAGGTGCTGGAAGTGATGGGGGTTCAATGAAAGGTTCATCAAAACCTTCGTATAAGGATATGCGACCAGTTCATACTATTATTCTGTTTGATAACAGTAGCAGCAGCCTTATCAGCGAGGTTGATAAGGCATTATATTTTCATGTTGGCAAGACGAAATTCAATACTGGAATTAAGATAAAACTTTTGCAGGATTATGTGCTGGTAAGCCTTGACACATTTAAGAAATACAGATATTCTGATATAAGAAAAGGGCGTATTGAAGTGACGAAATACGATTATGACAGAACGCAGTACAGCGAAAAGCAGGTGACCGAGAAAATGAAGCTTGACCGCTTAAAGTACCTGTCGTTATTCGTGGCCGAGACACCAGAGGAGATAGAACAGTTGATTAGGATATTTCCTGATTTGGAATCAGTACGCCTTGATATTAATGAGTATTTGGAGAGACCAAAGGAGGTGCTCAATATGTTTTCTGAGGCGTTGAGGATATTAGACAGGAATACGGCGGAGCTGATGGTTGACAGGATGAAGGACGAGATGGATGAGCTGAAGGTACAGAAAGGTAAGCTTGAAGCGCAGAATGGAGAACTTGAAGCACAGAATGGTAAGCTTGAAGCACTGAATGGAGAACTTGAAGCACAGAATGAGGCTCTTAAATCATCTTTTAAGGAAAAAGATGCTGCAATTGAAGCAAAAGATGCTGAGATAGAAAGATTAAAGAAGTTACTAGAAGAACAGAATAAGTAATTATTACAGATGCAGTTATCATGATGGAGTGGTAACTGCATTTTTCAAAAGCAGAGAAAAATAAAAAAGTACTGTACAAAACAAAAACATTGTTTTATAATAACATACAAACATAGTATGTTTGTGCATTACATAAACATATCACCAGATTCTTGAAATGTTTTCATGAATTGATATTAGAAAATGTGGAATAATACCACAAGAAAAGAGGATTATATGGGAAAAATATATAAATCAGCAGCAGACTTAATAGGTAACACACCACTTGTAGAAGTTGGACATATTGAAGAGAAGTTCGGACTTAAGGCAAGAGTTCTTGTTAAACTTGAGTATTTCAATGCAACAGGAAGCGTTAAGGACAGAGTTGCAAAGGCAATGATTGAAGATGCAGAGAAGAAAGGAATTCTTAAGCCGGGTGCAACAATTATTGAGCCTACATCAGGCAATACAGGAATCGGACTTGCTGCCATTGCAACAGCAAAGGGCTATAGAACAATAATAGTTCTTCCAGAGACTATGAGTGTCGAAAGAAGGAATATTATCAAGGCATATGGTGCAGAGATTGTACTTACTCCGGGTTATAAGGGAATGACTGGTGCAATTGCCAAGGCAGAGGAATTAAAAAATGAGATTAAAGGCAGCATGATAGCAGGACAGTTTGTTAATCCAGCGAATCCGGAAGCACACAGAAGAACAACCGGACCAGAGATATGGAATGATACAGATGGAGATGTAGACGCATTTGTTGCCGGAGTCGGAACTGGTGGAACAATCACAGGAGTTGGCGAGTATCTTAAGTCTAAGAATGACAAGATTGAGATAATTGCAGTTGAGCCTGCAACTT
>ERZ837380.376-NODE-376-length-68317-cov-16.013404_pt1 | contig 68317 bp, 58 predicted proteins | sample MGYA00519685_ERZ837380 | MGnify/ENA primary metagenome ERZ837380 (study PRJEB31850, sample SAMEA3708817) | human gut metagenome | biome: human gut; feature: human-associated habitat; material: faeces | place: China | collected 2014 ...
TTTAATTTCTTTTTTGATGTTCTGCATGCTTTCCAGATGAGAATCATCATGAAATCATTTGTCGTTGTTTGTTACTGTTTCGAACAGCAACTCCGATATATTAACACATATCGTCAATGTTTGTCAACAACTTTTTTCGATTATTTTCAATCTTTTTTTGTTGCTCAAGCTGTTCTCGCGACCAGCAAGTGATACTATACTAAATCTTTTCCAAGATGTCAACTATTATTTTCAAAAAAATGTCTTTTTTGTAAAGCCATGCCAAAAGCGGACTTTCATCGATCATCTGTATGACCTGATATGCCCAGCTAAATGTTGACAACAGCGTCACAATCCCCATAAAGATCCAGACAATTAAGATTCCCTGTCCGGCACCAAATATTGCACCTCCGGCTTTGTTAATGCTTTTTACGATTGGTATATAGTTTGCAACATCAAGCACCATAATCAATATATGAAGAAGAAGCAACAGCACCAGGAGTGTAAGCACATAGGAAATTCCTCGCATTACCATCGCTGTTAAAGACTTTGCAATATAACTGCATACATTATCCACCCCACTCTCCAAGAACGTTTCTCCGTTGCAGTTTGCAATCAGCCAGCCTTTCACATTATCCGGAAGGTCCAGATTTTCTATCGTATCAATCTCTTCATTTCTTGTTGCCGTCTTTGTTTCTTCCGGCAGTTCAAATTTTTCTATGATTTTCTGTTCTATGACATCATCCAGAACGGTATACTGACACAACAGTTTATTCACGCCAGGATATAATATAGCAGTAAGAAGAACTGCCAGCACAATTCCTATCGCGCTGGCAGCACTTTTAAAAAAGCCTTTTCTATATCCACGAAATACCAGTAGCAAAATAAATGCCAGAATTCCGAGAACTAACAGATTCATTTTTTCTCCTTTTCGTTCTTTAACTTTAATTTGATCACCTGGGTTTCATTTTCAAATATCGCAATATACTCCAGCTTATTTTTGGATGGCACAATATTGATCAGATTCTTATTAAAGGTCGTTGCAAACTTTCTTGCTCCATTCAGATAATAAATACTGCAGTCGAATTCCCCCGAAATGATAAGTTCATCATCTGTTGCATATATATTGGAAAATGAATTGTTATAATCCGTTTCTGCTGTCAGCTTACCACTCATATCATAGATATAGATATGGTATCTGTTGTCACTATCTTCGTTATCTGCCGTGATATAACCCAGATATTTTGTATTTGCAAATACACCAAGCATCTCACGGTTCTCCAGATCGATCTCCGCTTTTTCACTTGGTTTTTCAGACATGGCGTATACAACGATCTTATTATCACCAAAACAGACAACTGTGTCATTGTCTACAAAATCTATGTATGGAAATATGGTGTCATCAAAGGTAAAGCCACCCATCAGACGATCCGCATTCTCATTCTGTCCCACAGATCCGAAATTATAGGCTGCAAGATAATCCGGCACAGAAGTCCCGTCTACCTTCACATAACTGGTAAATAACTTGGCTCCGTCATCTGATATTGCAATATCCAGCGGATACCCACTGTTCTCGATCGATGTCTTCATCTCATATATACTCTTGCTGTCTTTATCGTAAGCATTGATATAATTTTCTTTTTCTCCCGACAGGATCACTACATAAACGCCCTGTGCTGCCACGTCGATATTGGTAATATCATAGTTCAGTGTCTGGTTACTGACCTTACCGGATTTATTAAATACATACACATCTCTGCCATTCAGATCTGCAACTGCAGCATAGTCTCCATTTACAACTACCTGCGGCATCTTCATGGAATAGCTGCAGTCCCAGACAGTATTACCACTCTGATCAATATAGGATACTCCATCTTTTGTTACCTTCAGGACATTATCACTGAACAATACATAATTGGCTATATTATCTCCGGATGTCTCGGTAGATGTCACCACGTCATATGCTCTATATTCTCTTGTGCTGATGTATCTGCGCACGGATACGATCGTTACCGCTGCAATTAATATCACAAGTAAAAGGATCAGCAGCTTTAATCTTCCTGACATTCCTGGTGTTACTTCTATTATGTTGCTGTCTGTATCCTGTGTCCTGTCCTGTTCTTCAAAACGACGTTTCCCAAAAGCAGGTTTTCTTTTTTTATTCAGTTCTTCAGTTGTTTCTTTTGTCATACTATACCTCTATATTATCTGCAATTTTAAATAAGAGTTTTTCTTTTCACATGTGGACAGTATATCATTTTTAGTTTACAGATGGAATAGCTATTTTTTCCCCCGGATAGATTGTATCTCCTTCTTTAATTCCATTTGCATTCATCAGGGCATCCACATATTCCGGAGACTTGTACATCTTGATCGAAATACTCATCAATGTATCTCCTTCTTTAATCGTATAATACTGCAGAATTCCCTCTGCCATTGTCTCCTGGGTATTTTCCTGAGTATTGTCCTGTGAAGTTGTCTGTTCCGTTGTTATCAGACTCTCTGTATCCGGTTGATCTACCTGCGTTTTGTTCTGTGCCCCATTTGATCCTGTTACTCCTGCCTTATCTGTGCCGGCAGACTCTGTCTGCGTTTCCGTAACAGCCGATGTTCCGGCAGTCGTGCTGTCTATATCTTTTGTATATATTGTCTGTTCTGTGTTGCTGTTTGAAAATACTTGTACCCCGGAATCTCCATTTTCCAGTTCCATTTTGCGGATCGTAGATTCGATGTTCTTCATTTTATCATAGTTTCCGGATACAGCAACTCCCATGGATAGTACAAATAAAGCTGCAAAAGAGGCTACTGCATACCGGACATAGGTGCGGTTCTTCTTTGGTTTTTCAGGTGTGTCACCGCGCATGGCGCGGAAATTCTTTACAAGCTCCGCATCCTTCCGTACTGCTGCGTTCTGCTTGTCCTCACAGGACATATTCTTACGGCTGATAATGTAGCTCTGCATTGCTTCATTTCTGACATAATAAATATAGTATCCACGTTGCCGCATCAGCCGGTTCTTCTCACATACATAAAAGGCATCATCACATTCCAGAGAATCCATAACAAACAGTACCTTATCTCTTCCCCGAAAATTTTCCAGATGAAGTCTGGTAATCTTGTCATTGATTTCTGTTGAAAATCCCATCCTGGATAAAAACCATCCCACAACTGACAGATTTTCAAAATATTTATTGATATCCGCATAGAGCTTGCTCCAGATATGATCATCAAATTTAATCTGTTCCACATCAAACTCCAGATTCTGTGCTTCTACCGCTCCACTGATGAACAAGGTCTCTGTATCCCCGTCTTTAAAATATTCTCCAAGCAGGATCGCACCGCGGGAGGTTGTATTTCCCGGCTCTGCAATCTTGCGAAGAAATGTCATTACATAATCTTCTATGTATATCTTCTTTTTATCCGGGGCATTTCCTATCTGTCTGATATTCTTTGGCATTCTGTAGTGACCATCATTTTTTGCATTTTTTTCTGCTGTCGCCTTGTCATATACAATCTCTATCATGATAACACTCCCCATTCTTTTATTTACTTTCGTTCTATCGAAAGTTCTCTATTTTGAGATTAATTCTGATAATAGCATTCCAGATAGCCTGTACTTATCAAATTTTGTCAACAGATCCTGCAATCCATATTTTTTCTTTTTTATTATTTCGACATTTTATTTTTCAGCTTTGTGTAAACTTTATCAATCCTGGTAATACTTTATAGTAAGATACATTTTCTGGAAGGTGTTTATGAATATCAGCAAAAAACAAACGAAACGAAAAACTGAATATTTTGATCCCAGCCGTAGCCATACCTGTAAAGCACTTGGGGATAAGATCATAGAAATGATATATGAAATGGATGGTGCTTCCAAGGATATCATCGTTATCTGCATCGGCACAGACCGCGCAACCGGAGATGCCCTTGGTCCTCTGGTCGGTGATTATATCCTGGCTCACAACACAACCTATCAGGTTGCAGGCACGCTGCAATACCCTGTCCATGCTTTAAATATCAAGGATACCATCGAACACATTTATGCGGACTTTGACAATCCTTTTGTGATTGCTGTCGATGCCTCTCTTGGCATGTCAAAGGACATGGGACTGGTCACGCTCACCAACTCCCACCTTTTTCCCGGAAAAGGCGTAAATAAAAAACTTCCGGCAATAGGCGATATGTCCATTACCGGAATTGTGAATCTGTCTGGTCATACCGGAGCAAATCTTCTCCAGAATACCAGATTATATACAGTTAAACAAATGGCAGAATACATCGGAAAGGCTTTGATCTATGCCGATCATCATCTGTCATCTCCCTTATAAACTTTGATAGCCTCAGATACTGTACTTGCTGATCCTTCTTCCATGATTGAGATCAGATCAGATAATTTTTCTTCTGTACAAAAATCCTTTCCGAGATATGTTTCATATTTGTTCGTGATCATAAGCTCGTATTCAGATATCTTCTTCTGCGTATCACCGAAATCATTTTCCAGTGTATCACGTTCGGATTTCAACCGGTCCAGTTTCTCTTTTCTGCGTCCGGTAATCTCATCCGTAATCAACTGCTTGGTTTCTTTCTCGAATGTACGAAGCGCATCCAGTTTTTCATCACTGATCACTCCACCTGCATCCTCTAATTCCTGAATCTTTTTATCATATTTACCCAGTCTGTAAATACTCTCATCCTTATCCTTTGCAATTGAATTCTTGATCGCTTTTACAGCCTTCTCATTGGCTATGATCTTATCGCGGGTTCTTCTTCCCTCCCGGATCAAATCCCTATGTTTCACCTTTGTCAGGTTAAATACAATAAAATAAATAATAAACTCAGCAATTATGATCAGTGCTGCAATCAACACGCTCATTGCAGTATGACTTCCTGTCTTAAACTTTGTATTCATCAAAACCGCTATCACTGCTGCAGGAATTCCTCCACATGCAACCAAAAGAATTACAAACAGCTCAAGAAATTCACTCATGCCTTTGGGGGAAAACAGGCAATAATACATCTTCGTATTACAAAAGGCCGGAACATGATTCTTTTTGAATAAAGTCTTGATAGCTGCATTCAGCTGACGATTCTCCTCCCGGATATCTGCCGTCTCCTTATTGATCCGATCTTCCATTCTCTGGCTTTTCTTTTTATCCTTCTTCGTCTGCACCTGACGGATCTTAGAATTATTTACATCGATCTGTCTGTCATAGCTTGCAGCGATCTGTTCTTTTCTTTTTTTTAATGTGGCACTGATCTCATCACCAGTTGCCCGTTCTTCCCGGACGATAGCCCGTTTATTCTTCTTCTGGAGCAGCTTGATCTCCTCCAGCTTATCTTTTAAATCTTCTAATTCGGAGATTGTATCACGCGCTTCAATCAGGTATTTCTGGTCTTCATCATATACGTTATCCGCAGCCATAGCTTTCCTCCTGTCTGTAAATGTGCACGCACAAGCCTACACTTATATTTATTTTAACAAATAACACCTTATTAAACAACCCGAAGTTTTTTCTCTGTTTTTTCTGAAATCTGTCACACTTTTTTCAAACAAAATTAAGAGAATGTAAATTGCAAACCCTGTCGACATCTTCTATAATAGATACAGGCACGAATAATAAACCATTGCCGCTGATCACCAATAATACAAAGTTATATTTTACATAAAGGAGGATTTTCCCTGACCTATGAATATTTTATTTTTTCTGACTCCTAAGAGCGAGGTTGCATTTATAGAAAGCACATTTACTTTAAGACAGATTCTTGAAAAGATGGAGATCCATCGATATTCAGCAATCCCGATTCTGTCGGGTAACGGCGAATATGTCGGAACAATCACCGAGGGTGATATCCTCTGGTTCTGCAAGAAAAACGGATTGAACCATCTGTCCGAATCCGAAGATATCCGTTTGTCCGACATTCCGAAAAAATTCGAATATGCTTCCGTATCAATCAACTCAAATATGGAAGATCTGATTGCCCGTGCGATGGCACAGAACTTCGTTCCTGTAGTAGACGACCACAACAAATTCATCGGTATCGTAACCCGAAAAGATATCATCGGCTACTGCTATAAAAAGCTGAGCCAAACTTCATAATTTTTTCAAAAGCACTAAAAAGCCATCCAACCGATACAATTATTATACCGGCTGAATGGCTTTTTATTTATTATAACACGCCTGTTCTGTTGATTGCTGAGATTAAAGCATATACAGATGCATCAATAATATCATCCTTAATGCCTGCACCCCAGGTAACTGTTCCGTCTTTTCCTTCCAGACCTACATAAGCGACTGCCTGTGAGTTAGAGCCTACCTGTAATGCATGCTCCTCATAGCAGATGATTTTGAAGTCAATGTCAAAATGCTTCTTAATTGCATTACTGACAGCATCCAGACGACCATTTCCTTTACCATGATATACTTTCTTTTCGCCATATTTCATGATCGTGATCTCAGTTGAGATTCCATCTCCCTGAACGAAATGACACTCCAACATCCGAACAGGATTTTCTATATTGACATATGTACTCTGGAAAATATCCAAAACTTCGGTAGCGGATAATTCCTTATGTGCCTTATCAGATACATCTTTAACTGTATAACCAAGATCCTCACGGAATTTTGGCGGAAGGTCAAAACCGTACTTGGACTGGAGAATATAACCGATACCTCCCTTTCCTGACTGGCTGTTGATACGGATAACATCTCCATCATATTTTCTTCCGATATCCTCCGGATTCAGCGGAAGATATGGTACTGTCCACATACCATCTCCCTGATCCTTTCTGTACTTCATACCCTTTGCTATCGCATCCTGATGAGAACCTGAAAATGCTGCAAAGACTAATTTTCCCGTATACGGAGAACGCTCATATACATGCATATTTGTTACGCGTTCATATAATTCTGTCAGCTTTGGAATATCAGACAGATCAAGTTCAGGATCTACTCCATGTGTGAACATATTCATCGCAAGTGTGATGATATCTACATTACCGGTTCTCTCACCATTTCCAAATAAAGTTCCTTCGATTCTGTCTGCACCTGCAAGAATACCAAGCTCTGCATCTGCTACGCCGCATCCACGGTCATTATGCGGATGTAAGGACAGGATAACATTTTCTCTGTCAATCAAATGTTCACTCATGTACTCAATCTGGCTTGCATACACATGCGGAAGTGACATTTCTACAGTTGCAGGAAGGTTAATAATAACCTTACGATCCGGAGTAGGCTTCCATTCTTTAATAACTGCATTACATACGTCCAATGCATAGTCAATCTCTGTTCCGGTAAAGCTCTCCGGTGAATACTCAAACGGATAATTTACTCCGTGCTCTTCTGCCATCTGGTTCAACAGTTTTGCTCCATCGACAGCAAGCTGTAAAATCTCTTCTTTGGATTTCTTAAATACCTGTGTTCTCTGTGCATAAGATGTTGAATTATACAGGTGAACGATTGCATTCTTTGCGCCGTCAATTGCTTCAAATGTCTTCTTAATAATATGTGGTCTTGCCTGTGTCAGTACCTGAATGGTTACATCATCCGGTATCATATCCTTCTCGATCAGGGTACGGCAGAACTCATATTCTGTTTCTGATGCTGCAGGGAAACCGATCTCGATCTCTTTGAAACCGATTCGTACAAGTTCCTTGAAGAACTCCAGTTTCTCATCCAGATTCATCGGAACGATCAGTGCCTGATTTCCATCTCTTAAATCTACACTACACCAGATCGGTGCCTTATCAACGTATTCCTTTTCTACCCATTTTGTAGACTTTTCCGGCGGCATATAGTAGCCTCTTTTGTAATGCTCAAAATTCTTCATGTTTAACCTCCTGTTTCTGTTTTCTGTATAAGCTCCTGTAACGGCTTTTGTTCTCCGATTCATATATTACATAAAATATGGCAATAAAAAAACCTACATCTCATCACCTATAGAGACGTAAGTTATACGCGGTACCACTCTATTTCATACATGTTGTATGCTCTCGTTACAGATACAGATAGAATCTCTTATATCCTCCTGCTATAATGGTCAGGTTCCATCCCATCCTACTTCCTTTCAGCGGGCTACTCTGAGGCGAGTTCAAATCTGTTCCACTGTTGTCTCACACCAACCGACAACTCTCTGAATGCTTCATAGATTCTACTATTCCTCTTCATCGTATTATCTGTATCGACTTTAACACAGTGTCTCGCTGTCTGTCAACCCCATTTTTACAGAAAAACTCCGTCATGAAAAGATCTGCAAAAAATATGCACGCGGCAACTGTTCTTCCTGTATCCGCGTGCATAGGATTGTCATTCCTACCATACAATATGACGTTTGTTCTTCAATAGACAACCGCCTGATGCGATCATCAATATACCGGATGCAAGTCCAAGCACCAGAACCACTACGCCTAATGCAATATTTATTGCGCCTGAAGTTTTCATTGTCTTATATGCTTTCTCCATTTTCAGCACCCCTTCTGCAAAAATTTCATTTGAAAAGATGATACCACAAAGTCTCTCACCTGACAATGTTTCAGAGTAAAATTACACCTTAAAATTTACATTAAATATTCTTTATGTTACACTATTTTTAAAAATGAACACATATGCTATTCTTTTTATTTTCAGAATGCAGAATGTCGTCTCGAAATGAAAAACGTATCCTATACACTATAGATAAGGAGTCTGAATTATGCCAGCTATTTCAAATGATTGGGCTGCGGAACTGAAGCCCGAATATAAAAAAGAATATTATAAAGAACTGTTTAATTTTGTTGGACATGAATATGCCACAAGAGAGATCTTTCCTCCTGCCGATGATATATTCAATGCGTTCCATCTGACACCATTATCAAAGGTCAAATGTGTTATCATCGGTCAGGATCCTTACCACAACGTAGGGCAGGCGCATGGTCTGAGCTTCAGCGTAAAGCCGGGTGTCGACATCCCGCCTTCTCTTGCTAATATCTATCAGGAGCTTCACGATGACCTTGGCTGCTATATACCCAATAATGGTTATCTTGTCAAATGGGCAGAGCAGGGTGTCCTGATGTTAAATGCTGTTCTGACCGTCCGGGCGCATCAGGCAAATTCCCATCAGGGACATGGTTGGGAACAATTTACAGACGCCTGTATGGAGATCTTAAACCGCCAGGATCGTCCGATCGTATTCATCTTATGGGGATCGTATGCACAAAAAAAAGCTTCGATGTTAAACAATCCGAATCATCTGATCTTAAAAGCTCCGCATCCAAGTCCGTTATCTGTCTATCGTGGTTTCTGGGGAAGCAAGCCTTTCAGCAAAACGAACAACTTCCTGACCGAGCACGGTGTTGAACCGATCGACTGGCAGATTGAAAACATATGACAATAAATCTGCCAAGCAAATAAGCAACGTGTCTGTATAAAGACAACGTTGCTTATTTATTTGGCAGATAAACAGATATGAGCAAGAAGGGCGAATAGCTGTACGATTTCGAAAGTCCGACGGACGGAGAAATCGGTATTATTGAATTGTCTCCCGCTTCTTGTCCAGTTCTGCCTGAACAACAGCAAGTTGTTCGATAATTTTATCTTTTAACATAGATATCTCGGAAGCATAGTTCTCTCCCAGATTGTCTTTTACCTGTTCTAACCGGTCAAGGATATCGGTATAAGTCTGATTTACTTTTCTCTGGATCCATTTGCGATTGGATACAAAAAGGATAGTTCTTAGATTATGCAGTCTGTCTGCAAGTTTGATCATGACCACCTGTGCCGGGGCGTGGTCAAATAGACGTTTTGAATAGTCAGAGAAGGTCTCTCCTTCAAGTTTACTTAATAAATATACATGATCCCTGATATCCGTACCAAAGATCTTTTCAATATCTTCAAATGTACAGTCCGTATCTTCTACCGTATCATGCAATAATGCAGCTACAAGTACAGTTTCATCCTCTACATGGCATTCGTCCTTTAATATATGGTAAACACCAAGAATATGTTCATCATAATACGGCACTTTGCCATCTCTTCCAAGACGTGTCTGCCCCTGATGACATTGCCTGGCAAATGCCATTGCAGTCTTCACGCAATCTGCTTCTGCTGCTTCTGTCTGACAGCCACATTCTTCTATATAAGAAATTGTTTCATTCCTGTCTGCTGTATTTGTAAAACCCTGCATGTTCTGCTCCATTCTGTACCTTAACTGGTATTTAATATGATATAACCGGACATGTCCACCCGCACCTTGTATTTATTTCAGTATAACACAGCCGCCCATATCTTTCCAGCAAATCTGTCATTTTATAGATACTTCATTTTTTCATCTGCTTCGTTTTTCTGTCTTGTACTTTTCCATAATTTGTCTGTCTCCAAGCTTGAATCCTGCCGAAATTTCGCATATACTAGATTCTGCTTTCCCGTAATATTCAACTATATATTGTTCCAACCTGTCCGTGCGGGTTGCAACAAGCGGACTTGAACGCACAATATATATGGCATTGCCTGTTACGGTGAATGATACAAATTAAGAAAGAGGTTTCACGATTATGGATATTATTTTGAAAATCAGTCAGGAACTTATGTGCCGACAGGAGCAGGTAGCTGCTGCCGTTAAATTGATAGATGAGGGATGCACGATCCCTTTTATTGCAAGATACAGAAAGGAAGCTACCGGTTCTTTAAACGATGAACAGCTTCGTACTCTGGATGAACGGCTCACTTATCTCAGAGGACTGGAAGACCGGAAGGAAAAGGTCATCGCTTCGATCGAAGAACAGGGCATGCTGACCGATGAACTAAAGAAATCAATTCTGGCTGCTGAAACACTCGTTGCAGTGGAAGATCTGTATCGTCCTTATAAACCAAAGAGAAAAACGCGTGCGACAATCGCACAGAGCAAAGGTCTTACCGGACTTGCCAACATCATCTCCCTTCAGATGACAAATAAGCCGATTCTGGAGGAAGCACTGGCTTATGTATCCGAGGAGAAAGAAGTCCACTCTGCAGAAGAAGCCATCGCCGGAGCTATGGACATTATTGCAGAATCTATTTCAGATAATGCTGAATATCGTACAGAAATCCGAAGCCTTACAATGGACAAGGGTATTTTAATGACAACTGCCAAGGATCCGGAAGCAGAATCCGTATATGAAATGTATTATGATTTCAGCACACCCGTACGCAAAATGACCGGATACCGTACACTTGCGATCAACCGTGGAGAAAAGGAAAAATTTCTCTCTGTTAAGATTGAAGCACCGGTTGATGAGATCACCGGTTATCTGATCCGTCAGGTGATCGTACGCGACAATCCAAATACAAATGACATTTTAAGGAACACTATAACTGACAGTTATGAACGTCTGATCGCACCTTCTATTGAGCGTGATATTCGAAGCAGTCTGACAGAAGCTGCTGAAGATGGCGCGATCAAGGTATTTGGCAGCAACTTAAAGCAGCTTTTAATGCAGCCACCGATCAATGGTCATGTGGTTCTCGGCTGGGATCCTGCTTTCCGTACCGGATGTAAGCTGGCAGTCGTTGATGCAACCGGAAAGGTGCTCGCCACTAAGGTTATTTACCCAACTGCCCCTCAGAACAAAGTGGAAGAATCCAAGAAGATCTTAAAAGATCTGATCAAGAAATATCATATTTCCCTTATCTCAGTTGGAAACGGTACTGCTTCCCGTGAATCCGAAGCGATCATTGCAGATCTTATCCATGAGCTGGATACAAAGATTCAATATGTGATCGTAAACGAAGCCGGCGCATCCGTCTACTCTGCAAGTAAACTTGCAACAGAAGAATTCCCGAACTTTGATGTAGGCCAGCGTAGTGCTGCTTCAATCGCAAGAAGACTTCAGGATCCGCTTGCCGAGCTGGTCAAGATCGATCCAAAAGCGATCGGTGTCGGTCAGTATCAGCACGATATGAATCAAAAGAAGCTGACAGAAGCATTAAACGCTGTTGTAGAAGATTCCGTAAACCAGGTCGGTGTCGATCTAAATACCGCTTCCGCTCCTCTGATGGAACATATTTCCGGTATCAACAAAACCCTGGCAAAAAATATCGTAGAATACAGAGAAGCAAATGGCCGTTTTAAGAACAGAAAAGAACTGTTAAAGGTTGCTAAACTTGGCCCGAAAGCATTTGAACAGTGTGCCGGATTTATGAGGATCACTGGTGGTACAAATCCACTGGACGCAACCTCTGTCCACCCGGAAAGCTATGAGGTTACTGAAACACTGATCCAGCATCTCGGTTATTCCATGGATGATCTTGCATCCGGTCAGTTAAAGGGCATTACAAAAGCAGCCGGTGATATCAAAGCACTCGCAAAGAAACTGGGTGTCGGAACAGTAACCGTCACCGACCTTGTAAAAGAACTGGAAAAACCAGCCAGAGATCCTAGAAGCGAAATGCCACAGCCGATCCTGCGTGGTGATATCCTTGAAATGAAGGATCTGAAGGAAGGCATGATCTTAAAGGGAACCGTCCGCAATGTAATCGATTTTGGTGCATTTGTCGATATCGGTGTTCATCAGGATGGTCTGGTGCATATCTCCCAGATGTCCGATAAATTCATCAAGCATCCATTGGATGTCGTCAGCGTCGGTGACATCGTAACGGTTAAGGTTATGAGCGTGGATCTTGCCAAGAAACGGATCCAGCTTACAATGAAAGGAATTAACTGATCGATTTCCCACGACAAATGTCTGATTCTGTCTTTTGCGCTTGATTTATATATAATTATAAGATAAAATAAAACTATATGTGGCCTGTTAAGGTTTATAAATTATATGTAAAGTTCAGGGAGGAACTATCGTTTTGAAGATAGGGATTATTTCAATAAATACACATACGAAAGCACTTAATTTTGCGTGTCCTTTACACACATATGCTTTCCAGCAATTTTTATCAGATCATGGCATCGAAAGTACAGTCATTGACTATATGCCTATCTACAATAACAAAGAATACGATCCGGTCTATCCTCTGCATTTTTATCTGCAACATGGCTACAACAAAGCTCTGACAGAAATAATGCCGGAAGGCCTTACAAAAGATGAACAAAAGGTCTGGACACATAAGCATAACCTGAAAATACTTACGATCAATAAATTTGCCAAGTTGTACACGATATGGCCAAAGCGGTATCAGAAATTTGAGAACTTTATCAATGCTCATTATATCCGCACCAAAGAAACCTATCACCATGACGATCTGGATGATCAGAAACTGGATTTTGACTGCTACATCTGTGCTACGGATGTTATCTGGCAGTACAATCCGGATAAAGGCTTTGACCGTGGATTTTTTCTGGCTGCCGAGCCTATGAAAAACGCTCCAAAGATCGGATATGCTGTCAGTCGTGGTGTCTTTAACGGCTGGACAAAAGAACAGGAAAAAGAATTTATCGAATATACAACGCCATTCGAGGCAATCGCTGCGAGAGAGTCAAGCTTTGCCGAACACATTCATGAACTGACGGGGAAAGATGTTCCGGTTGTACTGGATCCTGTATTTTTAAAGGATAAAAAATTCTGGCACGATATTGCGCTCCCGCCCAGAAATCAGGAACGCAAATATGTCCTGCTCTACGCTGTAATGGAGCGTGCGATCGACTCCATCCAGAAGGCTCTGGCATTTGCAAAGGAAAAAGGTCTGGAACTTATCATTCTGTCCTCCTATGAAAGCAATGTCCATCTGCCAAAAGAAGGCGATTACAAAGTCATCTATAATGTTGGTCCGGATGAATGGCTTGGATATATAGAACAGGCAGAATACATCTTTACAAATTCATTCCATGCCTGTGCATTCTCGATCTTATTTGAAAAGCAGTTTTATGTTGGTGCAAGACATGGCGATAAGGTTGATACAATCTTAAAAACCTTTGATTTAGAGGATCGCCGTTTTACAAAAACCTATGACAGTACAAAATCAGCAAAACCGATCGATTATAGCAAAGTTGGTCAGCTTCTGGAGGAAAAACGAAAAGCCTCCGGTGATTTCATACTGAATGCGATCCATTCTGTTGAAAAGAAATACAATCTGGCAGATACGCATTTTAAGAAGGAACCATTTAACCTGATCTATGCTTCCTCTGCTAAGAATAAAAATCTTGTCTGTCGGTTATTTACTTTTGGATTGAACAAATCGATCCGGGAAAAATCGATTGAATTTCGTCCAAATGAGAACTATGACGGCAACGCAGTTGTAAAACTGGCAAAGAATCCATTCCGTTATAAAGGCTTTACCTTCCTTGGATGGTATTGCCGTACAACTTTTCACGGTATCTACAAATGGTACTGTACGGACGGACAGTTCCACACCGCAGCCGAGATTCTATATCATGATGATATCGAATTATGTCGTTTTCAGGATCAGGAACAGACGGATGCCTTTACAAGGAATCGTTTCCTGACCGGAAATTCATTCTTCCTGCAGGCGGTATGGCAAAATAATGAAAACGGACATATTATTCCGAATATCGAGCGAAGCCTGCGTGCCTCTTTCAAAGAATATATGGTACAGGCTCGTAAAAAATAAATAATGATCCGGATTTTATCGGATAGAAACACAGGAGACCGTGTACAACTCATGCTTGTATACAGTCTCCTGTTTTAATTCGTCTTTATTTCTATTTTTTGATTCTTTTTATTTTGTCGGTTCTTTGCCCTCGTTTATATTCTGAACAAGCATGTGTCATCTGGCAAGATAGGTCTGTGCTGTCTGCTGATATATAACCATAGCTTTCATAACCTGTTCCAGTGTACTTCCATATGTCTGAGCCGACAACACCGTATACGCATAACTTAAAACACCATATGTTATCGCTCCACTCTCTCCTGCTGCCAATGTATTCATCTGTGTAATGTTCTGAATATGCACGGCAGGAATTTCTATATAAAACATATTGGATCCGATGGATACCGGAGTTACTGCATTTCCATTTAAGGTAAATGTTATATCACTCAGCTCCACATCACCTGCTTTTGTAAAATAATGACGGATCAGTGTTCCTGAACGTAGCACCAAGGAGCTTCCATAATAGGAAATTCCATCCGGCATATTTCCTGTCTGCACGGACTGATAGGATGCAAGTGCAGTCAGATCCATGCTTCCTATCTGACGTTCCGTCTCCGGCAGAATTGCATTTGCCAGATCACCGGTATGATAACCAAACAATTCCTGTGCGGCAGTTCCGTAATTCAGCATTGCCTTCACGACCGGAAGTTCTGCTGTATAGGTACTGCTCCGGTCTAACATATATCCCGCATAATCCTGAACCGAATACCGATATATTGTTCCGCAGGCAGTTCCATCGGACAGAAATACCTGTGCCCGGATATCATCCGCCATCTCCTTTGCTGCCACATAACAGGTAAATACATAATACTGTTTTCCATTTACTGTCTGCTTCTCTGCATCCGTCACCTTCTGTTGCGTTGTGCTTCCATCCGGCATCGTAAATTCCATATATGCGCCGCTGTCATTTAAAACTGTATTTGTAAACCGCAGATAAAAGCAGATTCCCGTCTCCTCCTCCAGCCGGAGCGAATATCCGGCAAGTAATGCGCTCATACCATCTAACATTGCATTACACAGATCACAGATTCCATCTCCATCCTGATCTTCATGATACAGGTCTGTACTCAGTTCCGGATAGACGAATTCATATGCGCCATTTGCATCCCAGGCGCCTTCTGCTATATGACAGCTTCCGAAATCGGTCTTTGCAAAATGATCCGGCTTCGTTGCAGATCCAACCAAAAAGAAATCATAATAGGTCCGGCCGGTCTGGTCATCCCAGGTCGCATCTACTCCATACCAGATACCGTCCTCCATCTGAACCAGATTCCACATATGGGCTCCACCGGTATCTGTCACTCCGGTCACAAGCACACATGGTATTCCATATGCATCGCACAACAGCTTAAAGCCTCTGGAATATCCTGCACAGACCGTCTCCACCGTTCCATCACCATTCGTGTCACGAAATGCACTGTAAGCCGATTGATATTCACTGCTTGTCGTATTAGATTTTGCATAGGATGTACTGTTACAGATATAATCATGAATCTCTTTTATGGTCTGATATCTGGATGTACTTCCCGCGAGCTTCTTATTGATCGATTCCGTTGCTTCCGACACGATCGTATCCATCTCCGCCTTTGTTGCATTCACCGATGGTTCTTTGATATAGGTCGTAATACATGGAACTGTTACATCCTTTACCATACTGTTATTCTCATCCAGCTCAGACGAATAATATGAAATTCCATTTATTTTGTATGACATATAATAGGTTGCACCCGACAGCCAGCTAAGCTCCGGATGGTCATAGATCAGAGCAAGAAATGCCGGAGTCAGCATGTCACGTTCCCAGCTCAGCACCTGTGGATGAAAGGTATCCGGCATGACCATCTTATTATCCGATGTGATCGTAATCTTCTGATCCTTCCACACGCTGGAATAATTCAACGTGATCGTACTCGTTGTAGAGCCATCTTTATAGGCATCATATAAGATATTATAGATTTCTTTTGACACATCATCCAACTGATCATAATACCGGTCCGTTGCTGTCCTGTCTTCCCGAAGATTATAGGCGGATATTCCATTTCCCATCGTGACCGCATTTACGTCACCCAGGATTTCTTCCCAGCCATACGAATCCTCTTCTGGCTCCGCAACCAAGATCTCATCTTTATCTGTTTCTTCTTGTCGATCTTCAACCTGTGTAGATGTATCCGCTTCTTTCTCTGTCTGTTCTTCCGTTTCTGACAGAGTATCGTGAGTTTTATCTGTTGTTATCTCTGCCATTGTTGTTCCCGCTGCAAATACGGTTCCGCCGCCCGTTGCCGCCGCTGCGATCATGGCAAGCCCTGCCACAAATATTTTCAGTTTCCTATATCTTCTCATAGCATCACCCCTGTATCAATCTGCTGTGCATCCAGTCTGCGCACCCTCTTGTTTTATACTGTATTCCGTACCTTTTATACTGGTCTTATTTTATCATAGATGGTAAGAGGATACTATGAGAATTTTTATTTCTAAATAGCTGCATGATGTACTCGCGCATTTCATGCATTTATCATTCCAATTCTGCGATCACCTGTTTTAAGTGTTCCGTCAGTTTTGTATTCTCTGCATAGTCAACCGGACAGTCAATGATACAGACTTTACCAGATGCAAATGCCTGTTCCAGAACATCCTTCAAATCTTCTGTTTTATCTACACGAAGTCCGACTGCATGCATGTTCTCTGCCATTTTTACAAAATCCGGATTTGTAAAATCTACAAAACAGTGATCGCCAAACCGGTCATCCTGTTTCCATTTGATCAAACCATAGCTGTCATCCCGCATGACCAGAACGACGATCGGAACATTCATCCGAACAGCTGTTTCAATCTCCTGACAATTCATCATGAAACCACCATCACCTGTAACAGCAAGTACCTTTCTTTCCGGATATAACATCTTCGCTGCGATTGAACCGGGGACCGCTATACCCATCGTTGCAAAACCATTTGAGATCAGACAGGTATTTGGCTCATAGCAGTTATAATGTCTGGATATCCACATCTTATGGGCTCCAACATCAGATACCAGAATATCCTCCTTACCCATAACGGATCGGATATCGCAGAGGATTTTCTGCGGTTTAACCGGGGTGCGCTTCTTCTTCCAACAATCTTAACGAAGTTCCAGACCGACTACCCGGATATCAACATCCAGGTTATCGAAGATAATTCGATCGAGCTGCAGAACATGTTGGTAAAGGGGGATATCGACCTGATGTTAGAACAGCTTCCGTTTGCCGATGATATTGCATACTATACCTTAGGGGAAGATCATCTGTACCTGCTGGTTACGGATGAATATCTAAAAAATTGTTTCGGACCGGACTTCAGTCACGTCAAGAGCATCCTGATCAGCACCGGAAGGATCCAGGTTCTGGAACCTTGCAATTTTCTTCTCAATAAAACCGGCAATACGATCCGGAGTGCCATGAACAGCATCTTCCAGTCTGAAAAAATGGCTGTCAAGGTTGGTGTGGAATCCAACAATCTGGAAACCTTATATAATCTGTGTATCAGCCACTATGGATGCACGGTTTATCCCGGCAATTTTCTGTCTGACCGGAAGCTGACTGACAACCTCAATGCGATCCAGCTTAACTATCCAAGCGCCAGCTATACACTTGGCATCGGCTATATGAACGGGCATTATCTGTCAAATGCCGCAAAGGAGCTTATCCGGCTGATGGAGGGGTGATGTGGATACGCCGAAGGTTTATGTTAAATATCCCATTACATATCAGCCTGTCACCCTCTTCCCACTATAAATGACCATTGCGGTTTCTATTCGATGCACACGCTCGATTCGTAAATACTCCTGTGCCAACTCGCCTTCGGCTCAAACAGGCACCCGTATTTACCAGCAGCGTGCATCTCATAACGAAATCCTCATTTTACGTCATATTATAGTGGGAAGAGGGTGACAGGCTGATATGCAACGGGATATTTATTAATACTTTCGGCTTACTTCTTTGGATTATCTATCGCAGGTCGTCAATGGACTTTATAAGGGAGATTTTGATAGAATGTATAATCTGCCAGATATAGCCGCAAGCCGCCTATTTTCTTGATTTTTTCGTCATTTTGACGATACTTTTTCAGTACCGGATGTGCATATGTATATGGTATAATTTATATAAGCATATCAATCTGATGATATGTTGGAATTTAGGGTTATGGAGCCGTATATATCGGACGAAGAAAGGAGTTGAAGGTTATGAACAAAAAGATTATCAGTCTCATACTCATGTTTATTATGATCGGGGAGCTCATGTTTACAAGCATGCCGACAGCAAAAGCCAGTGGCTATCTTGAAATAAAGGCAACCGCTACATCGATGACCTCGGTAAAAATAACATGGAAAGCACAAAAAGGAGTTACTCAGTATAAAATCTATCGTGCCACAGAAAACAAAAACGGAAATGTCGGCAAATATAAGGTGGTAGCAACCATCTCCGGCAATAAGAAAAGTTACACCGACAAGAAATTAAAAGCAGAGAAAACTTACAGCTACATGGTTCGTGGCTATAAGAATAAAAAATGTGTAATTAAAACCGGAGTTCCGGAATCTGCCTATACCGGACTGACATGTTCATTTGACGAATACCAGTTTGCAGAAGCCCCAAGAAGTACAAAGTCGATCACGCTGAAATTATACAGTTCAGGCGGCGTACTTCCAACCGGATATGAAATCTACCGGAAAGAAATGGGTATCGTGGGCTACAAGAAGATTGCAACAGTCAAGAAAAGTGTAGAAAGTCTGAACTATAAAGACAAGACGGTAAAAGCCGGCAAGACATACCGCTATAAGGTCAGAACTTATATTAAGGTCGGCAAAAAGAAATATTACAGTGCATTTACGGACTACGAACAGATATCTGCAACAAACCGAAGCGGTAAATATACGTTCAAATTTGACAACAGTGTAAAATGCGCTGATAACGAAACAGTATATAAGATTACCAGCAAAGCCTATAATGACACATTAAAATTATATGACAATGCTGTACTGACGATTGATCCGGGCAACGGCTCAACCATTGAAACAGGTGTTGATATCATTTCCTATCGCAAAGGTGATGGCCCATGGAAGAAATACAAAAGCAACCAGAGCCTGACTCTTAAGGCAAATGAAACACTCTGGCTCAAGGTTCGTGCTACACAAGATGTAAAGATTAAGAATCTCAAAAATGTACAGTCCTATGAACTGAATATGGATGTTACTTATGGTAAAATTAGCAGTTTCCTCTGGGCTTACCCTTATGCCGGTACAGCTAAGACTGTTATGAATTCAGAAGCGATTCATTAAATAGCCGCATAATATAAAGCACCTCTGCTCCATGGTGGTTATATGATACAAGACAGAATTTCTGAAATGTATTGCATATGAAACTACTATGGGGTGGAGGTGTTGTTTTTTGCCGATATTTATGTCGACATTTTCTTGTTCAGTTCGATAACATTATATGCTATACTTATTTTGTTCTGGTTAAACGAGGTGATCATGAGAAATATATTTTTTGTAGATAGTGAGAACGTCGGTGATTCCTGGATACAACTATTTGATTATCTGAATGACGATGACTGTATCCTTGTATTCTACACCGACAAGTCTCCTAACATGTCCTATGCAAATGTTGTCGCATTGAAACAGTCCCCTTTTGAACCTGAGTTCATCCTCTGTGAAAACGGAACTGATAATGCCCTGGATTTTCAGCTGGTAACCTATCTCGGTGCCTACACTGTAAAAAATCCGGACGACAACCTCATCATTGTTTCAAAAGATAAAGGTTTTGACAGCGTGGTACATTTCTGGACGGAACGCGGATACCATGTATGCCGCAAGGCTCCCTCCATTTTCCACACACTGGCAAATGAACTATCTATACAAAAACCAATGCTTCCTGCAATTCCAGCTTTTACTGCAGTACCGGAAAGTATTGATGATTCAGTAATAAAGGCAGAAAATCCAAAGCCGGACGTGATCGTAGAAGCCACTCCCGCTGCGAATCCTGTCAAAATTGCTGTTTCTGCTAAGATTGATAAACAGGCTGCTATTCCAGAAGCTGTATCTACGCCGCTGTATGATAAGGAACAGGTCGATACATTACTTTCCTGTGTCGGGAAAAGTAATCTATCCGCCATCCACAACATACTTATATCAATCTACGGTCAGGAAAAAGGAAGTTATATCTATGGTATAGTAAAGAGTTCATCCTACGAAATACCAAAGGTCAACTGGCAAAAGAAAACAAAATACCGTAAATTCTTATCGATTGTTTACTCTAATGCCGGTATTGCTCTCATTGATGATTTCTATAAAAAACTATACCCGCATAAAGCAAACCTTCGGGAAATTCACAACCTCTTCGTAACCAAGTATGGTCAGGAAAAGGGTACCGAATACTATCGCTACTATAAATCGCATGCAGAATTTCTGCAGAAGACATTCTAGCATGTAATAAAAAGAACCAGAACAAAGCTCCCCCCGCCACAGGAACCGAATCGCATATAGGGGATGTGGTAAGTAAGGCTGTGGCGGGGAGATTCTATATTGTTATACTATATTTAGAACTTTACTACTTCCGGTTCATGTATAAATGATGAAAATGTTGCTATGGCATTCTTAAAATAAAATACCTCGGTATTACCATCATCCGCTGAATACATCTTCTGTAATGAAGGATATGCATCCAGCATAGACTGTCTTGCTTCTCTGCGGTCATCTTCCACCATTTCTCCTGCTACACGAAGCCATTCTCCATTCATAAAGGCACAGATCTCAACCTTCGGATTTGCATGGATCTGCTTTGATACATCCTTTACTTTGCCTGTCTGTATGTATAACTTGCCTTCAAAAATATGGGCAGTTCCAAATGGTCTGACTCTTGGCTGGTCACCCTCTACTGTTGCTAAATAATAAGTTTCTGCATCTTTTAAAAATTTTGCTACTCGTTCCATAATATACTCTCCTTTGTTTTTATTAGTTATATTAATATTGAATATTAATCTATTACATCTAATTTATTTAATGTCTCCAAAATCGCGATCTAGCAAATCCTGTAATTTATCCATTAAATCAGTCTTTCTTTTCAAAATATTTCCCTCTAATAATTCAATACGAATATAGCTTATCAGGTATAAACCAATTATCCCTCCAAGAATTAATACTATTACCGTATTTAATGCATATACATATATTTGAGGATCTTTATCGTCGCCCAAGTAATGACCTACAAAAAAAGTGATTAATGGAATAATATAACTACCTATTAATGTCTTTAATTTTGTTTCAATTTCTTGCTCTCTTTTTTCTAATCTTTTTACATCTCTTTGACATTTTTTTATTAACTGTTGGATTTTTTTCATATTATACAAATTAAAATCTTGTATACATAAAACTTCTCTTAGTATATCTAAATCTGCATTATATTTTTCTATTGCATTTTCCCAATCCTGTTGCGAATACCATTTCAAAAAAATACATGTGCCAATTATATCCATCATATATAAAGCAAAGGCATATGGTACAAGTTTTATACTTATAAAACAGCTCACATACAGAAATAGTGAAAAAAACAACATACATCCCAAAACAATTTTAGTATACAGATCAATCTTCTTTATCCATGCAATCAAACTTTCGTTTTTATGTTTTTTTGCATATTCATACGCCGCTAATAACTTATCTATCATATTCATATCCTCCTCATATAGCTTTATAAACCATAATCCCCATATGACGACATTCCATTTGCAACATTTATAGCGAATTTCTTTGATGATTTGCTAAAGCTATATTCTCCCAATGGAATAGTATCATTTTTAAAATTAAAATTAAATATTGTATCATATACTCTTTTTATTGCATCCTCTTTTGAAATATATTGTCTATCAATCTGATCTTTCATATATGTCTCGCCATCATTTAATAAATTATTTAAAACTTTTCTATTTGAACTTTCCTCTGATAAAATTTTGATTAATGGTTCTGCATACTCTCCACGTATAAATTTATAATATAAATTTGTATCAACGATATAAAGTCCTTCTATTATAGGAACAATATATAATGCAATGAACTCTTGCCCTTTCTCCTCATAATCACAATAAATTTTATTTTCATGTGTCTTTTTATACACAGTCATTTTCAACTGACTATAATATTTTTCTATTTCTCTTATCTGCATATGATACATATCAATCATTTTTTGACTAACTCTTTCTAAAACATAGCCCGTTTGCAATCCCATTTTTGAGTAAATCTTTTCCATGTCTAAAACAGGAATTTGGAGTCTGATATCAAAAAAGCGATCCAAATACCTACAAGCATCAAATTCCTGTCCATAATAATGTTTAATAGTGTGCTGTAATTCTTCAAGATTAATAGAATAGACTACTGTAATTTTATCACTTGTCAGATAATGTTTCATCTGCTCCAACAATCGAACCGCATAATCCGGTTTGCATCTATCCAATTCATCAATAAATAATATTAAACGGTCTCCTCGCTCATCCAATATTTTAGAAAAAAAATTACGGAACTCCTCTTGCATACTTTTTTGCGAACAAATCTCATCAAGTGAATTATTAGATTTCAAACTTCTGAGTATCTTTTCTACATTTATTCCTTTTATTTGTTCTATTAATGTCGAAGCTACTTTAAATATATCTATCCTATCGAAAACATACTCCATTCCCAATTGTTTTACTATTTCATAAATAATCGATATCACCGGATCTGTATCATTATCACTTTCCCATGCATCAAAATATATAGCAAAATCACTATTATCATCTTCGTGTGGTGCTATATTATCCACTATTATCTTTCTTTTTTCCTCATTCATCTTACTATTCGTATTTTTCGCATTGATTAGTAATACTTCTTGTCTTACAAAAAAAGTTTTTCCACTCCCCCAACTACCATTGAGTGATATTGACGTACAACAATCCTGTGCCTCTATCAATCTGTAAAAATATCGCAATTCTTCATTTCTGGATAAGCTATCATTTTTGATTGAATTAATCAAATTGTCTTCTGTTGGTAATAATTCGAATGTTTGCATAAACACTCCTTCCCCTTTTATAAGATATTTTCTTCTTGTTTTCTTTTAGTTGGCATATGGGACTTAATTTTTAATGATATTACATCAATCTGATTCACCGTCTAAATAACGGCTTTATAGACCCGCCCCCTTTTATTATGTACTCAATTATATTCCGTTTTTCATCATTTATCAACAAATGCAAGTAACTCACATACTTGTAAGAATGCATTGTTTAGTTCCGCATACTTCACAAGCTATATTACAATCATAATATCTATACAAACGCTACTGATAAATCTTTTATAAATTATCTTTCTACATACGCAAAAAAAGCCACAGTGGATGTAAAAATCCACTATAGCTCTTTTCATCTATAAGTTCTTTTTGTATGGATTTCCCGAATCTGCTACCATTTCCAGTATTTCCTCACTGTTCGAACCATACGCTATAGTCTTATGCTCCGATTCAGTAAAGGTAGCTGAACCGCCAATACCAAAATATTTTTCAAAGAATTTTTTCAGTTTGTCAATAACTTCTTGTTTCTTCTCGGCTCTGCCGCCTCCACCAAAACGAGAAATCGGTGGCATAAGTTTATCTATGTCTGTTCCGGCAGTTTTAATCTCTCCGTCACGGAATGCATTTTCCATAAACTTACGTGTGTCTTCCGGCTTCAACTTTTCTTCCGTAATAATTACATTAAGATCGTAATCTCTCTGTTTCACCACAAACTCATGCCATTCATCCATGACATCATCCACATCATTAATTCCTGCAATGAAATTTTCTATAAGCTGTTTCTTACTCCGAAGTTCCGGACTGGCATCAATCGCCTTATTAATGGTTATCAACACTTCCTTATCTTCGCAATGAGTATCATGGTACTTCTTTACAAGCATAAGAATATAATCAATATTGATTTCTATCTGTCGGATCAATTCAATCTCAAATACGACATCATCTGTAATATCCACACTTTCCTGCCGCTTGCGTTTCCACTCATCGCGTAAATCCTGATAACGTCCAAGGTAATCCTGTAAATCGCGCTCGGAAATCAACTCATTCCCCTTGAACTCGTCAAAGGAAAGCAATAGATTTCTCATACGGAGAATCGCACCAAACAATGCGATAAAATCTTTCTGATTCTGCTCTCCGACAATCTGTGGTTCTGACAAAGGAAACTTATTATTCAAATCTTCCATCATATCCACATATCCCGGCATTGGCTTGCCGTCTACAGATTCATATCCGTAATAATAATCTTTAAAGCTCTGCAGTAGAACAATACCTCCGGCATTCTTGTCTCCAAACAAGGAAATAGCACTATCTACACGCTTTTGCAAATTTCTGAAACACACAATATTGCCAAAAGTCTTAATGGAATTCAGAATACGGTTAGTACGTGAAAATGCCTGTATCAGCCCGTGCATTTTCAAATTTTTATCTACCCACAGCGTATTCATGGTTGTTGCATCGAACCCTGTAAGGAACATATTTACAACAATCAAAATATCCAGTTCTTTGTTCTTCATACGAAGTGACACATCTTTATAGTAATTCTGAAATTTATCACTTGAAGTATCATAATTCGTATGGAACATTTCATTATAATCTTTGATAGCTTCTTCCAAAAAATCTCTGGACGGCTGATCAAGGGCAGAGGTATCCTCTGAATTTTCTTCATCCAGAATACCATCCGATTCTTCCTCATTTGCTCCATAACTGAAAATGGTTGCAACACGCAATTTCTTAGTCGGGTCTGCTGCCATCTGCTTTTTAAATTCCTGATAATACAGTTTTGCCATCGGAACGCTTGATACCGCAAATATGGAATTGAAACCGTTAATACGCTGTTTCTTCTTAATTTCTTCTACTTCATCCCGTCTTGCAGAAGCTACTTCTGCAATATTGGTCAGTGTATTATAGAAGTAGGTTTTATCCCCACGATAGGTCTTCTGGTCAAAATGTTCCAGTATGTACTGTGTCACAATACGAATACGCTCAGGAGCCATCATAACCTTTTCACGGTTGATGTCCCAAATCATTTCATCTGTGATTTCTTCTTCCACGTCCATCGTTTTAATATAATCAACCTTGAACGGAAGAACATTGTTATCATTAATGGCATCCACAATAGTATAACTATGGAGCTGATCTCCAAAGGTCTGACCTGTGGTAAAGAATTCTGGATTCTTGGCTCTGCCGGAATTGACAGAGAAAATCGGTGTTCCTGTAAACCCAAATAAATGATATTTCTTAAAATTCTTCACAATAGCAGTGTGCATATCCCCAAACTGGCTGCGGTGGCACTCATCAAAAATAATGACGATATGTTTCATATACACTTCATGCCCCGGATTCTTTTTTATAAAAGTAGCCAGTTTCTGAATTGTAGTAATGATAATATGCGCATCCGGGTCTTCCAACTGACGTTTTAATATGGTAGTCGAGGTATTGCTGTTGGCTGCCCCTTTTTCAAAACGGTCATATTCTTTCATGGTCTGGTAGTCCAGATCTTTACGGTCAACCACAAACAGCACCTTATCAATATAAGGCAGCTTCGATGCCAGCCTTGCCGTCTTGAACGAAGTCAGCGTCTTGCCGGAACCTGTGGTATGCCAGATGTAACCACCACCCGCAACACTTCCGTACTTCTTATAATTATTGGCAATTTCGATACGATTTAGAATTCGCTCCGTAGCCGTAATCTGGTACGGACGCATAACCATCAACATATCCTCAGATGTAAAAATACAGTACTTCGTAAGAATATTCAGAATCGTATGTTTGGCGAAAAAAGTCTTTGTAAAATCTATCAGATCAGGGATCACACGGTTATTGGCGTCTGCCCAAAAACAGATAAACTCAAAACTGTTACTTGTCCTAGTCTTACTTGATCCCTGCTTATCATGTTCCTTTTCCGCATTTCGTCTGGTACTGTTGGAATAATACTTCGTGTCTGTACCATTTGAAATGACAAAAATCTGAACATACTCATACAGTCCATATCCTGCCCAGAAAGAATCCCTCTGGTAGCGGTTGATCTGGTTAAATGCTTCACGAATGGCAACACCTCTACGCTTTAATTCGATATGTATAAGCGGCAAACCATTGACCAGTACTGTAACATCATAACGGTTATTATACTTTGCAGCATTTTCTGTGCCAATCACACAGCCCAGGCTGTCCTTGCTGCTGTCTGTAGCAGCATTCACCTTGTACTGATTAATAACCTGTAATCTGTTATTATGAATATTCTTTTTATCTATGAGTGTAATATTCTTGGAAGAACCGTCATCACGGGTCAGAACCTGGATATTGTCCTCCTGTATCTTCCGGGTTTTTTCCACGATATGCTCATTGGGATTAGCAATAGCACTTTTGAAAAAAGCTTCCCACTCTGTATCTGAAAACTGATAGTTGTTCAGTTCTTCTAATCTCTTGCGAAGATTGGCAATCAGATCTTTCTCCGTGTGAATAGGCAGATATTCATATCCCTGTTCACAGAGCAGACGGATAAACTCCTGTTCCAGTTCTGCTTCGCTCTGGTAACTGTCAGAACGCTTTTTGACTGGTTCATATTCTGTAACAACGGTATTCTCTGATGTCTCCGCTACAATATTAAAGTACGGCACTTACCTCTCCTCCTTTTCCTTCAATACTTCTTCTATATATCTTTGTTCTTTCTTATCTAAAACATGGTTAGAGTATATTTTCCCATACGAAGAATCAGTCATTGATTTAAATATTTCTTCTCGTATTCCATCATTAATTGGAAATAAAAAATTTTTAGGAATTTTTTTCTTATATTCCTCCCCATATAGAAATAAACACACTTTAGCAGAAATAGGAAAAATAATTTTTTTATATTCAGTACATGGGACTTCCTTCGCATATATATATACGGGTTTATCAGAAGTAATAATTTTCGCCTGTCTGTCAACCCCAACTCCAAATGTCATAGTCACCATTGGATTAAGCAAAGCATTAAAAACTGCAAACTCTTCACTGTTATTTTCTTCCATTTCTCTGAAAAACGGTAAACAGTACATTCTTGCTATATTCTTTGCCTGTTTCGTATTAATTTCATTTTCCCATATCTTCAAACTTAAATTTTCTGCTAATTGCAGAGTTTCCGGCATTCTCAACATTTGAATTATGATATAAGTCATCCAGAATGCCTTTTCTTCGTTTGTCAGAAAACACTTTGTTTTATAATTTTCTTCTAAGGATGCTTTATTCTCCAATTCACGTCTATAATTACCAAACATCTTTTCTATTATTAAGAATAAATGTTCCAAATGATTTAGTAAAACGATCTCCCCATCACGATCAGTAACCTCATATAGATACTTCTCATAACAAATACTTTTTATCGGAATTGGATCATTAAACTGATTTCTTCCTGTTAAATCATGGCAAAAAACTGTATACTTTGATACAGGTATACAATTATTGCCATATTCCGGTGAAAATCCTCTCAAATATACTTGAGGAATATAATGTTGTTTCTTTGTAATCTTACTGCCTTTCGGTATCTCAATCCGCCCCCTTAAATGATAATAGTTTATCTCGATAATATTCGTATTGCTTCTGGCGTGCTTCTATTTCCGCTGGCAAGCCCGCAGACAGGTCATTGCAAAGAGTATCGAAGCGGTCAAGGATTGTTACAATTCTTTTTTGTTCTTCAAGTGTTGGTAACATAATGATAATATCTTTTAGTTTATTTGGTGTTACCTCTATAACTTTTGTTCCATGAGCCAATTTCTTCTTCTGCATAAAGAAGTCAGAAGAATGAAAATAATATGACATAAACTTTGCATTTTGGTTATGGCTAATAATCGCAGTATGTCCACTAACTGCAATATCTTCATCACCAAGCCATGCTGTGCAAGAACATACATCCTCCACATTTTCACTTGTTACTGCCATAATGATATCTCCACTTTTTGCTATCTTCGCTTTTTCAAAAATCTTATCATTAACAAATGTCAATGTTTTATCAGCATATATCCCAAAATGTGTGTATATCTGCCCATAATGAATGCATGGCTTTCCACTCGTAATAAAATCTTTTTTTTGGAAATTTCCACCACGAGAGATTTTTGCAATCAATTCCAATCTTACAGGAGCATAGCCAAACACATACTGAACTAGCTTAATTGCATTCAGCTCTGTCTGTCTGTCTGTCTGTCTGTCTGTCTGTCTGTCTGTCTGTCTGTCTGTCTGTCTGTCTGTCTGTCTCGAGCATGTTTCCTGTTTCAGCAAATGTCAAGAGTAAATCTCGATAATATTCATATTGCTTCTGGCGTGCTTCTATTTCGGCTGGCAAGCCAATATTCAGGTCAGTGCAGATAGCTTCAAAATTATCGAGTACATTTGCATACTTTTCCTGTATTTCCAATGATGGTAATGGAATCTGAATTTCTTTAATGGATGGTACATTTGAATGTACTACCTTACTTTTAACCTTGCCCTTGCTTTTCTGCATCCTTGCCTCTGTTGTTGCAAGCACATGAGCTAAATATCTAGGATTTTGATTATGCTTCATTACAACGATATCTCCACCCGCCAAGCACTTCTCATGTCCAATATATGCTACGGACTTTGCGATATCCTCAACACTCTCCCCTGTAATTGCAAAAAGGATATCTCCATTTTCAAAGTATTTGGGAGACTTAACAAAATCAAGTTTTGTATATGAAACGCATTTATCAAACCAAGTGTTATATGTTGTATAAATTTCTCCATACCGTACACACGGAATACCAGTATCAGTGACTTCATCACGCTTAATACCAGATCCACGATAAAACTCAGTCGCAACATCTCCTAATTTTACAATCGGAATATTCTTTTTTACAGAAAGAAGTTCATCCCTATAAAATTCATATTGTTTCTTCCGAGCTGTAAGCTCGACTGTAAGCTCGGCTGTAAGTAACGTGAAAGAGTCCAAAATATGGACTATTTCACGTTGTACCTCCAGAGGAGGTACAGGTAGCTTAATGCTTTTTAATGTATCTGGTGTCACCTCAATCACTTTCGTACCATGTGCAAGTTTTCTTTTTTGAGAAAAAAACATCTGTGAATGAAAATAATACACTAAATACTTTGGATTTTGATTATGTCTGATAATTGCTGAATGACCACTTACTGCCACCTCTTCATTTCCTAACCATGCAAGGCATTTACAAACATCTTCTATATTTTCGCTAGTCACGGCCATTACTATATCATTTTTTTTAGCAAATTTTTGTTTTTTTGCTCTTTCTTCGGTAATAAACGTAATTGTCTTATCTACAAACAGACCATACTTTGTATATATTTGTCCATAATGAATACAAGGGACTCCTCTATCACAGAAATCCTTCTTCTGGAAATTACCACCTCGTGAGATTGTTGCAATTTCTCCAAGGCTTTTATATTCTACCCCGTTAGGGCAAAGTTTCCCAATCAACTCATCTAATTTGCTCATGCTTCAGTCTCCTTGATCAAAACAGCCTGTAATCTTTTTGCAAGTTTTTGTTTCAAATCATCATCGTTTGCATAAAGAACAATGTTGTCACCACTTACATCAAAATGAACTTTTTCACTATCAAAAAAACTTTGTTTACAAGTTAAAATTAATTTGATTGGATGATTGCATAACTGTAGTCCTCTGGCAATTCCGGCTTCATAATAAACACCGCCACGATTTCCTGTTAAATCTGCAATCAAAGCAACAGAATCTGTTATTTCAGCTGTAATTTCTCCGATAATAGATCCATTGAATTGTTTCTCATCAATTCTCATAGCTGAATAATTCAGCGATTGAATAACAGGCTTATATACCTGTTCGTATGTAGAAGCAGTTTTCTCCGCAAACATCATAGCAACAAATATTTGATTTCTTTTCGTTATAGGTGGAATGGACACTTTATCATATTTTTTCTTATACAGTTGACGTAATAATGCCACTAAATTTTCGCAACGCTGAAAAGCATCTCCTTGCTTTTTTATACCATCAATAAGTTTCCCTGCTTCTTCGTTGCTTTCATTAATTTCTTTTAAAAACGTCTCTACCTCATAAACCCATTCACTGACATTAGGCCGTTTGGGATTATCAATCAAATTTTTCAACGCTTCTTTTTCATTCATAATTACACCTCGATTTCTGCAATGATCTTATCAATCTCATCACGGAGTACCTGCTCACGGGCAACAATTTCCTTAATTTCCGCATTCAACTTCACGATATCAATTTTCTCTCTGGTATCTTCGGCTTCGACATAGGTGGATACAGACAAATTATAATCATTGTTGGATACTTCTTCATAGCTTGCCAGATGTGCAAAATGTTCCACTTCTTCCCGCTTTGCAAATACATCCACGATACGGTCGATATTCTCTGGTGTCAGCTTATTATTGTTGGTAACCTTCACGCACTCGCTTGTAGCATCAATAAATAGAGTCTTGTTGTCTGCCTTATTCTTTTTCATTACCATGATACAGGTTGCAATCGAAGTGCCAAAGAACAGGTTACTCGGCAACTGAATAATACAGTCAATATAGTTATTATCCACCAAATATTTACGGATTTTCTGCTCGGCACCACCACGGTACATAATTCCCGGAAAGCATACGATAGCAGCAGTTCCGTTGGATGCAAGCCATGATAGACTATGCATAATAAATGCCATATCTGCTTTACTCTTAGGAGCAAGAACTCCAGCAGGAGCAAATCGTGGATCATTTATGAGCAACGGATTCTCGTCTCCCGCCCACTTGATAGAATATGGGGGATTAGACACAATCAGCTCAAACGGCTCATCATCCCAGTGTTGTGGACTAAGCAATGTATCTTCACAAGCTATATCAAATTTATCAAATCCCACGTCATGAAGAAACATATTAATACGGCACAGGTTATAGGTTGTGATATTAATCTCCTGTCCATAAAAACCGTTACGAATAGCATCCTTACCGAGAATTTTCTCAGCCTTTAAAAGCAATGAACCTGAACCACAAGCCGGATCATATACTTTATTGATTTCTGTTTTTCCTACAGTTCCAAGGCGTGTAAGCAGTTCAGATACATCTGCCGGAGTAAAGAACTCTCCACCAGATTTTCCGGCATTCGATGCGTACATAGTCATAAGATACTCATATGCATCGCCAAATGCATCAATGGAATGGTCTTTTACATCTCCAAGATTCATTTCGCCTACGCCATTCAGCAGTTTTACAAGTTTTTCATTACGCTTTGCAACTGTAGCCCCCAATTTATTGCTGTTTACATCATAGTCATCAAACAATCCGGCAAAGTCGCTTTCTGCCTCACTACCTTCCGCTGATTCCTCGATATGACGGAACACACGCTCCAGTGTTTCATTTAAGTTTTCATCATTTGCTGCATTGGCACGAACATTACAGAAAAGCTCGCTAGGAAGGATAAAGAAACCTTTTTCCTCCACCAGACCTTCTCTTGCTTCTTCTGCATCCTTATCCGGCATTTTTGCGAAATCAAAATCGGTATTGCCCGCATCAAGCTCACCGCTATTTATGTAATTACACAAGTTTTCGGAAATATATCGATAGAACATCGTGCCAAGAACATAATTTTTGAAGTCCCAACCATCGACTGCTCCACGCAATTCATCTGCAATCGCCCATATTGCACGATGCAGTTCATCACGTTCTTGTTCCTTTTTGGTATCAACCATTCTCTTTTCCTCCGTTATCTTCTGGTACAAACCCCTGAATATTGTCAATGTCACAGTTCAGAACACGGCATATACTCTCTACGCTTTTGAAATAAATATTTCCATTTCATTTCAACCATGTAATAGTATTTGCAGAGGATTCAGTCTCCTGCCATAACTGTGCATCCGTCAAATTTTTCTATCTATAAATGGAACATTAATCTTCACCACAATATCAACGTTCCATTATTTTCTAATAAATATGGGTAAAGCATATCACGAGAATTCGTATTTTTCAATGTATGCCATTCATAAGAAGTCATCTAACAATTCTTAATCAGGAATTGACATTTTTTACAGCACTTGTATAAAATTCATCTAGCTTTTCATCCATATAAAATATTTGTATATTACCTGTTGCATATCATCAATGTCATCTTTAATGTATTCAGATTCATCAACATATCTCAACAAATGTCTTATTTGGCTATATAACATTCTTTGAAATAAATATACATTTATTTCTTTTTCCACTATAAATTTATTGTATATTTTCTTTATACGTTTACATGATATATTTCTATAAAACAAAAAGAAGCCTATAACAAAAACAGGAAAAAACGTGAACTGATCCGTATTTTCACATGTTTCTATCTCTGAAATCATATTTTTAAATTCTGATAAAATGAGTTTCTTATTCTTTTTATTTAATTTTGCATCATATACAAGTTCTATCCAAATGTAAAAAAAACCTACAATACTATTGGTTATTTCTATGTATCTTCCTAAAATATTCCTATGGGGATAAGCCTCCTCAAACAAATATTTTGTTTTTTTGTTTTTACTGGTAAAACAATAGCCTGCCTCACCAATAAATAAACCAATTAAAACAAGTTGAACAAATTCATTATTTGAATAGATTATTATTAAAATTGCAACAACAGCTACTAAATTTAAAATTCTTATTACAAAACATATATTAAACAAAATATTACTCGTCTGCGATACTAAATAATTAAACAACTCGACAAAGGATATCATTATAAATATTATAATAACTACTTTTTTTTGTGCAAACTTATAAAAATCTTTTGTTGCACAATCGGAAGTAAATTCAAATTCAATATGTTCTATATTTTTAATTTTCTTTTTATTACAAACCTTTTTTAATTCATTCAGTAAATATCCTATATTTATATCAACAGCTTTTTTGCTCCAATAATTAACATTTTTTAAATTTAATTCCCATTTCCATTTATTAGAAAAAATTAAATAAAGTTTTTTTAAAAATTTTAATTCTGTACGGTCATTACAAAACATGATATTCAATGTTCGCCATAACAGAATACAACCACTTAATAAGGCAATAAACATTGAAAAAGTCAATATTCCTACTACCATCGATATACTCTTTATGCTCTTTATCCCTTTTATCCAAATTCCGAATAAACATACTGAAATACATGATATCATCATCATTTGCAACAGCACTTTATAATGTTTTGTTTTAGAAATATCATGAATTGAAAATACTAAGTAATACTCCTTATCTATCACTTCCATTGCTATAATTAATGTTATAACAATAGCAGTCAAACCAAGTACAATATCTATTATTGTACTAATATTATCTATAATTAAATTTATGTATCCAGTTTTTTTCTCTATTTTTTTTGCAAATACCAATATAAAAAAAGCCGCAATGTAGATCTCAGCACATACTCTAGTTTGCCATTCCTCTTTTTTTATTTTAGGATAATATCGTTTTTTCTCAAAATAATTTTTTCTCATCTTTTGTTTATCTTGTCCTTCTTTTTTTATACAAAAAATGGCATATATAAACAAACCTAAAAAAATGATTGGAAATCCACCCACAATTATTGCAACAATTATTTCTAATACAATACCAACAGTATCTATTATTCCTAAAATGCTATTCATTCTATTGCCTTCTTAATTTCATCTGTAAATTTTGCTGTTTTACTTACTTTGTATGATTTCGGCATTTACTGTAGTATAGGCTTTAAATCAATTAAGAAATCTGTAAATAAAATAGCATTCAGCGCAGTTTTTCTGGTAGGATATGTCCTGTACCAACCATGTGCTATTGCATGTCTCCCCGGCACATCCTGTTTTACTTCTTCCGGACTCGAACAGTTATAATAAATAAATGTTTCACAAAAATCGGAAAATATATTATCAAAATCATTATTTTTAATTAATTGCAATAAATTATTTTTTGTCCTGCAATTAACTTTAAAATCTTGATCATGTACTTTATCTGCAATAATGCCTTCCCACAATGAAGCTAGCGCACATACAGTCAACGCATATTCTTTCCGATAATATGCCTGAACAGATTGAATAAGGATTCTTTTCATATACGGGGGACATACAACATTTTGTCTCCATCTACGTTTAAAATTGTCTAATTCATTTCGATCATAATATGTAAAAATTAATCTATCAATTCTTTTAATTCGATTTTTGCTAACACGACTTGTTTTCAATATTTCCATCATGTCAAAGAGCATTTTATAATCTGCAATCCAAGTTGCGTATGGAAACCACTTAGCATCAAACATTACCTGTAAATATCTCTCACATAATTCTTTACTAGAAAAATTAAAACCAGCCAATTTAATACTTTCAATTACACCGATCCATGGAGAATAATCAATTTGCTGTAACCATTTATTTAAATATGATTTATTATCACGAATTTCTTGTCCCATGGAATTAAAAAAAGCCAAAGTAACATCTGTCGCAAGCCTTTTGACAATGCCATTTTCCCATTCAATGTACGCCTTTGATGTAGAAATTTTAGTACACCATTTTATATTATCTATCATTTTTTCCGCAGCTTGAACTAACAGACTTTTCGGTACAATGGGGAGGAATTTAGAATTAACCATTATTTCATTCAACGATCCATTCCCTGCAACATCACACACTTTTTTCGATATATTATCATTAGCTTTACTCATAAATATCCCCCTGTCATACAATCCTACATTGAATATTTTCTATGGAACAAGAAACAATATGATCAACCTTGCTCCGTCTTGGCTACTATCCGATCCTAAAAGATCAGCTTTACCTTTGTTCATATTTTTAATATAAGTCACTATTTTCTATAAATAAACGCATTATTTCTTTATTTGGGATTTAAGTCTGAATATAGAATTATGTATTGAATCGACTATTCATTCAATGATTTAAACGACCCGCCCCTTATTACTTTTTAAAGTATATCCCTTTTTTCGTTATTTATCAACAATTTATACAATACTAAAAATTATAATATTTTACTATTCTTTCCAGAAGTATTCTCTTTATACCGTTATTTTCAAACTTAATCGACACCTTATACATAATAAATAATTGAACTACTATGTATCTCTTATAATTAAAAAACCTATTTTTATGTAAACAATGACATTATAAAAAAGAAGAGGATGAATAATCAATCCTCTTCTTCTAAAACCTCTATCCAACTTACATTATATATAATTGCTAAGGCTTTTTATTTATGGATACCATTTGTTAATCTACCATTTATATATAATATATGTTGATTTAAATCCCATATATTTCATAACTTGCTTTACCTATATGATAACACAAATGAAAATAATTCAACAAATATTATATATTTAAAACTTCGCTCCTCTATAACAGCTTTATTTTTATTTCAGCTGCCAAATTACCACCACCATGTTGACTATCGCTACCTGATGAAGACATGGTAAATAGATATCTTGCATCACCATTATATAAGAGTTTGTAATGACCTCCATCTTTTTTTATTTCAAATCCAAAATCTTTTAATTCTCTTTTTAAACTATCACCAACCTTGGTGTAGCCTTTTAAAATTCGTTTTATATCATCACGCTTTTTTTTTAATGAACCAGTTGGTTTATTACATTCTATAATATCTTTTAAGATATGTGCTTTCCGTGTTTTCTCATCAGTCTGACTAATCTGTTCTCTTATAACCTCTAATAACTGATCCTTTATTTCACCATCATAAAGATCATCTTCATTTCCATAATACAATAATGGAATCTCTGATAACTGATCATATTTAGCCCTAAGTCCTTGATTTTCAGCCTGCAACGCGACAACTCGATTATTTAAATCCTCTATCACTTTCTTCTGATCTTCTAATTCCTTATCAAAGCTATTATATACCTCTGTTACTTCTGATTCAGCTCTTACTCTTTTCTCAGTCGCACTTTGATATCGTAATTTTAATAATTCATTTTGAACACCTTCCCAAGTCATCATCTTTGGTATTGCCTGCTGATTTGCATATCTGCAAACAATTCCTACAATTCTATTTATTAATCCATCTTCCCGTCCTTTATATCTATTCGCATAAATAATTTTGTAAGGTGCTGCATTATTCGGATAGTAAATTCCAATACTACCATGATGTGCATTCTTCCCTTCACATGTCTCTTTAAGCACCTTGGATACATTGGTATCTTTTTCCCAAAATACATGTGCAACACCACGCAATTTGTATGCCAACTCTTTAGCAATTTTATCATCTTGTCCATACCCTCTAGTTACATAAACCACCGGCATAGAATACACTTCTTTTTGACAAATTATCGCCTCTATGAGTTTGTAATTTTCCATTGTAACCATAGTAGGACAATCGGTTATTTTTAATCCTTTATCGGTTCCAACATAATCGCCCTCAAGTAACATGTTAACAATAACTGGTGTTTTAAATTTTGGAATAAATTCAATAGACTCAGCTGTAGTCTCTCTATCTAATTTGATTGCAAAAATATACTTATTAAAATCAACAACTATATCTGTATTCCATATTACATTATTTGCATCAATTTGATGAAAACGAATAGCTATCGTATTATATGTTCGAACTTCTTCAATTTCCAAATATAAATTTCCATCTTCAAATTTAACATTTCTGTTTTCTCCATCCCATGTCAAATTTTTAATTTTGTTATGAGGGCTTCCTTGATTCCATTCTATAACTAATTGTATCAAATCATCTTGCGTTAATGTTTCACGAATTGGAAATGTTGCATAGTATATCTGCATAATAAAGTACCTTCTTTCTTCTATATTTCTAAACAAATTAAAAAATAAATTAATTTATTTTCTGTAATTGAACATTATGTATTTTTGTATATGGAATTTAATTCTGAATTTAGAATCGAACTGACCATCATCTTAATGGTAGTAAACTATATCCCCCTTTTCGTATAATTATATTCTATTTTTCTTTATTTATCAACAATTTCATACATTTTATGACATCTATGCACACAACAAAACCCCATCCTCACCCTTCACCTCTAACCGCTCTCCACAGCAAAAGTTCCAGCATGATTCTGGGGTTTTGTTTCTTTACCTTATTATCTATTTCTTCACTATCTACGCCTCATACACCGGCTCAAAATCCTCTACCCCATGTCCACATATCGGGCAGGTGAAATCTGCCGGCAGCTCGCTTCCTTCATATACATAATTACAGATACGGCAGCGCCAGCCTACGATCTTCTTGTCCTGGGCTTTCGGTTCTGCTTTTGGTTTTACCTTTGTCTGATAATCCGCATAAGTCAGTGGTGCATTTTCATTGATCAGCTTGGCATCTACGACTTCTGCGATAAATAACGTATGTGTGCCGAGGTCATGCTGTTCTACTACTTTTCCGCTGATCACGGCACAGGCATTCCAGCCCATATACGGAATGTCGTTGCAGTCCTTCGGCATCTGCAGCTCTGCGAATTTATCCACATCCCTGCCGGACTGGAACCCGAAATGTTTTATCGTGGCAAATGAGCAGGTCTGATCCAGAATACTCAAAGCGAATATCCCGCTCTCTTTCAACAGGTCGCATGTATAATTCGTGTTTAATACAGATATTGCAACCCGAACCGGATTGCCTGCCACCTGCATACATGTATTTGTAATGCAGCCGTTTACCTTCTCCCCCGATCTGGTGGATAACATGAATACACCATAGGATAAATTATAGATTGCTTTTTTGTCCATATGCTTGTACCTTCCTTTTACAAAATACCATTTGTTTTTTCATCCTTGCAAACAAATAATTTTATATTCATTATACCACAAACCGAATAAATTTATAATTCTTTTCAAGAATTATTCTCAATAATATACATTGTGAAAAAATCAGGCAGCCTGATATCCCCAATTCAGGATTGCTGCCTGATTTTTCTGCTTCTGTCACTACTATATAATAATAAATAACCGGTAGCGACTATCTCTTACTTCTCACATTTCTCCACGCATGGAGCACTTGTATCAAATGCTGAGTTAAATGCATAGAAGTTCTTTGTATCCATCTTGTCGCGGACAATGCCAAGGCTTTCACCGAAGCGCTGGAAATGTGCGACCTCACGTTCGCGAAGGAATTTAATCGGCTCATATACATCCGGATAGTCCTTGCAGAGACGCAGGATATTGTCATAAGTCGACCGGGCTTTCTGCTCTGCTGCCATATCTTCGAAAAGATCCGTGATCGGATCACCCTTGCTCTGGAATTCGCAGGCGTTAAATGGAATGCCGCCTGCTGCCTGCGGCCAGATTCCTAAGGTGTGATCGATGTAATATTTGTCAAATCCCGATGCCTTAATCTCCTCGATCGATAACCGGCAGGTAAGCTGGTAGATGATCGTGGCAACGATCTCCAGATGTCCCAGCTCCTCTGTACCGATATCGGTAAGAATTGCTTTCACCTTATTGTCCGGCATCGCATAACGCTGGGACAGGTAACGCATGGATGCACCCATTTCACCATCCGGTCCACCATACACAAATTACAATAATTATGGAATATTATAGAAACTAACGACTTTTTTTCTTATCTGCTTTATGAGACTGATTTACAAAATAATCATTTATTTTTTCACAGCATACATATTCTGAATCCGTACCCTGCTTCTTCAGTATACTTACTGCAAAGACATTACTTTTGTTCTTTTTTGCCTGATACTTACATACTTCATCGATGTGTGCATTAATATCTGCCCGACTTTCAAACGATTTTGTTTCGAATCCAAGAATCGGTACTCCTGATGAGTTTTTAATTGTAATTTCTGCTTTATATACTGCCTGGGAAGCTTCGATGCTTTCCCAACCGGTAATCAAGCCTTGATACATAAGCTCATACTGTCGATCTGATATATGTAATGCTGCATTTAATGCTTTTGGATCAAGATAAGCAAATTCTTCCGGCATTGGATAAATATTCGGATCGTTTTTTGCAAGCAGCACGGTTTTACCATCATTTCCAGTCATATAACAAAATTCAGGTAATACATCAATCTGTTTTGAAAAATCAAAGCGTGTGCCTGTAAATACAGCTTCGGTAATATCTGAAAAGCGGATATCGGTCCGATCATCAAATATACAATATGAAAAATCTGCTCCTCTCAAAGATGAGCATACCAAGCTTGTATTTTCTATATTACTATAACGTAAATCTGCATAGTTCATATTGCAATAATTAAAGGCTGCATCCTTGATATCCATACACCATATTGCTGATTTTATCATACTACATTCTGTCAAGCTGCAGTTCTCTAATACACCAGATGTAATCTTTGCATAGTCAAAATTACAACAGGTAAAAGAGGCAGAATGCATCTGTACCGATGTCAGATCTGCTTCCCGGAATTTAATATTATTAAATTCCATACCATCTATGTTATACCCAGCTAAATTCATTTTATAATCACTCCAAAGCTGTGCATACCCATCAATCCATGCCAGATGTTTGATATATTTTTCTTTAAATACTTCATCATTTAAAACTTTCATCGTTTACCCTCCTGAACATAAAATTATCTGCAGAACAAAATTACTTGTCCTGCAGATAAAAAATCTTTATATATGAGATTGTTGTGCTTGCTGTCGCATCTTAATAGCGCAAAGTAGTAACCTTTGCTGCTTCATTACTTCTGCAGATCCGCAAAGAATATAACTCTTGATTTCCTCATCCGTTAAACCATTTGCTATTCCCTCTGTCACTTCGTATAACTCGTCATTGGTCAAGTGAAAAGCCGGATGCGAAAGTAACTCAACTACACTCATACCGGCTATGTTGATCTTTTTCTCCTTTGTATCCTGTTCTTTATTAAATTCAACGATACGAAACAGCTCTGCAAGATCTGGATGCAAATTGACCATCGGCTGTTCCGGATCTAATTGAATCATATTTGGTGATCCATACGCTGCCGGAAATGTTTCAATTGTAAAAGCTCCCTTATTTCTCTCCTGAGAATTCATATACTCACCAAGACTTATAGATAACTTATAATCTGAAGAATCAAATGTCTGGTATTTCAGGTCAAGTACCGGCTTTTGTCCTCGCACAAGTACAATACAATAATCTGTGTCAAGTTCTCTCACTTCATCAGGCAGCATCAGTTCTCGTCCCAGTACATCATCATTTGTTGATGATGAGCCACTATTGCCACCATGACTTGCTCCATGACTCCGCTTCCATACGGTTTTTTTACCAAGATTTTCACTAATGTACTTAAATGTCGATGGTTCATTACCACCCAAATATATAAATACGTCACAATTACCTACGATGTTCTCCCATCCATCTTCCTTGTATATGCCCTTGATCTGTGCCATATTTTGAATGATAATAACTGCACTCATTAACCGTTTTCGCATGGTTGCGAGAACCTTTGGGAAGTTCTCTGGTAAAGCAATATTAGCAAATTCATCAAACCAGAATGTAACAGGTACCGGCAATTCTCCTCTGTAGACAAAATCTGCCTGAAAATAAAGCTCCTGAATCAGCATGGTATAAATCATTCCTGCGATACAATTAAAGGTCGTATCCGCATCAGGTATTACAAGAAAGAGGGCGGTTTTTACATTTTTCCGTCCATTAATTTCACCGGTTCCAACCGTCTTAAGGTCGAGATCATCACCCGAAAAGATGCGCCGAACATCCGGATTGTCTAATACACGAATATGTTCGTTTAATGATGATATAATCGACAAAACGGTATCATCTGCCCCCTTTGTCGCCTTTTTATATGCTTTGTATGCCGGATGCTGCGTTCCTCCGTTTCTTTCATGCAAAGTATCATGCGCCAAACGTAACATGATCTCATCAAGTGGCGAATTTCCTTCCTCCACATCTGCCATCTCAACCAAATCCATGACCTGGTTAAAATCATTCTTCCATCCATACCGATCATGTTCTAACCAAACAAGCAAAACTACTGACTGTAATAGCGTTTTTGCCTGATTGTCAAAAAAAGGATCCTGATGGCTGTTCTCTCCTGCCTTTCTTGTATTCGCAAATAAAGCTTCACAAAATTTAAGAACATCAGTTTCATTACGAAGATATAACATCGGATTAAATCTGTCGCTTTCCTGCATCATACCCGAAATCAAATTTACAGATTTTACCAAATATCCTTTTTTCTTTAAAAGCTTGCCATTTGCACGGAGAAGTGAGCCGTCCGGATCGGTAATAACAAAACTACCCGGATATTTACTTGTGACAGATGCCTGATACAAATTTGGGCGAAGCAAAAACATACTTTTACCTGCTCCAGATCCACCAACAACAATGGCATTATTATTAATTCTCGTAAACCTTCCGTTCATAGAAATCCGAAGTTGGTTCGAATAGATTCTATTTTCATGTTCATTCTTTTTTGCTGCATATTTCTTATTGATCTTTTCAATACTGCCCCAATCTGCTACACCATATTCTTTACCGGTGATAAAATCTCTCTGTGATAAAGTATATAGTAAAACAAGGCTCAAAAATATTGCCAGGATTAAAAACGACCGCAATAGTATAGACCTATTATTCATAACCCGGTTCCAATTCCATGAAAATAAATTAAAGGATACATTATTCATTATATTATTTGTCTGATCTATAATGTTCAGCTTGGGATCCCAAGCTTCTGCAATCATAAATGCAACGTACAATGCAAACATGTAAAGCAATATATATACAATAATCGGAATTTTTTTCTTCTGTACCGTTGCTGCTGTTACTTCTTTTTTCACTCTCCCACCTACTTTCTACTCCGACTATGCGTATTCCTTGAAGTCTTTTTATTTATAGTTGATCTTGTTCTATTTTCAGCACGTTTTCGGACAGATTTATCGATTGCATCATAATGATTTCGTCGTAGATCTGACCCTTTCATATGCTGTACGACTGAATCATTGTTATCGTAAATCGGATAATCTTTATTTGGATCAAGCTTTGTAAGTATCGTATGATCCTGATGGATAAATTGCAGTTCGCTTTTAGGTATCCAGAGAAATCGGATATCTTCTCCCCAGGTTTTAGGAATTCTTGTTTTGATAGCTCGATCATTTTCTTCAAATATAAGACTTTCATCAATCGTAATATCCCGGTCGCTAATGCCAAGATTCTGATATGCTCCCATTTCTGCAGCATAACTTCTGGACCGATCTGGCTGCGGCATTAATTGATCTGGCTGTCTTTCTACATAATGTTCCTGTTTTAAGGATGGTGAACTTGGTTGTGTATGAATTTGAACCGGTTCGATTGGTTGCTCCACATTCTCGTATGGTGTGTTAACAAACAGATCTGCCATTTTTACATTCTGCTGCTGCAGTGCCACTCTGCGTTCTTCATATATCTTCTTCTGCTCTATTGCTCTGTCTGTTAGTTCCTCTCCAGTCAGCGTAGCCATCGGGTTTTGCATTATACTTTGGCTTTTTCCATCGACCTGCTTTGTATAGGCTGCTTCCTCGACTACATGAAATTGTTCTGCAGATGGAAATATCACACTAAGCTGATTTAAGTTTTGATCTGCATATAGCATGTCAAGTGGGATATTTACAAATGCATCAGTTCCTTGGTACTGTATCCGAATTTTAGCTGCATACTCATTAATTTCTGCGAGCTGTCTCGTATCAAGTGCAATCATGCGGTCTTTTCCGGTGTCGATGTCTATGTTGCTTCCTTTTTTAGCAACCTCAATCATTGCAGTATCCGGAATATAATCAAAATGCTCCGTTAAAAATTCTGCCAGATTCTGCTTACTTAACTGATTCTCTTTTAAATATGCATCGATCTTATCATAATCCATATCTGTCACTGCTATTGATACCTGATCATCGTAATCCATTAATATACTATGATCGATTTGTCCATTTTCAGCAAAGACCGCAAACTGTGCATATAACTCTGCCGGAATAGTAAATACAGACATATATTCACTTTTCTGTTTCAAGTCTGAAAAACTCTTTACCCGATCAGAACTATATGCTCTCTCCACCTGCCTACGAGCATCTTTCGACATCTCCTGCTCCATTTCTATAAAATCAGCTTCGGTAGCATTTTCCATATAATTGTCCCAACTATATGCCCTTGCATTTGGCGCATACTTACGAATAAATACCCCAAATACGGTTGCCTGATCTTCATTATATGCAATCTCCTTGAATCCATCTCCTTTATTACAGTCATACAGGAAAGAATATGTTAAATTGTTGTCTTTACAGAACTGGACAAAATCTTCTTCAATTCTTTCATCGATCTGCATTAATAATGTCTCATTTCCCATTTCTGCACTATATTTCAACATTTTATCCAAGCGCATTTCCCCAGGGTGCAATTGTTCCGGCTGCTTTCTGCCACGTTCAATCTGACTGATAATCAGTTTTGCAAGTCTGCACAACTGTTCTAATGACCATCCGACAAAATTACCGGTAAGCCTTAATGCTGTATCTATTCCTCTGATGCTTACCTCCATGAATTGTGCAGCTTCACCAACTCCTGTTATTTCCATAATGTCACCTTCTTTTCTTATCTGCTAAATTTATTTTCTCGTTTCTCATGTAACTTTTCTTGTTGTTGCTTTATTTTTGCTTTTGCCTCTGCCTTGAAATCCTGGTTCAAAAGTTTATATGATCCCGATGCCCTTTTATCCGAAAGATCAATCCCAGAACAAATTATCGCATCCGAAAATTGCATACTAAAATGTTCTTTACTACTCTGATCTGGACGGATGTCATAGCGTTCCAAATGATTGATCCCATTTCCATAGTATCTTTGATAAATAGATGCTATTTTATATCGAAACTCACTCGTTCCATACGAAAAAGGATCTGGTTCTACCGGCACAAGATTTCTCAATGATTCTGGTATGCTCCTGCCATATTGAATTCGATCCATCATGTCAAGATAGGATTGTGGCTCTAACTGATTTTCAAATATATGTAAATAATATGGTTCTCCATGATGCTTTAAGCTAAGATAAGCCGCATTTGTAAATGCTTTCATATAGTCTTTTGATATCACATTAAAATGCGCCCTTTCTGCAGATGGAAATGTTAGAAATACCCCGGTATCATCGAATCCGTTTTGAATCATACTGATATTATTTATTTGAAAACGTCCATCAATAATGATGGTTGTGTCTCCGATTATGTTTTTACTCTTTTTGCTATTTGTTATAATCTCATACATGGCATACACCAAAAAGGCAGCCTACTTGGCGGCCTTTCCTTTCTATCTTGTTCTTCCCGGCATTTTAACCGGTTCCCTTTTTTGATCTTTGATCTGATCAGGAGAGTTACTTACAATTGATAATTCTCTCGCCTTATTGTCATATTTATATACCTGATTAGATAATCGATCCGATTCTTTTACTGCTGTCTTGTTTACTTCACAGACTATTTCTGCAAGCTGATCTATAAATCCTGCGGACGTATCTGTCTCCGGCAACACGAGCATCTCATGTATACTCGATGGAATAACATACAGATCACAGCCATATGTGTCAGCTATTTGCTGTAGATTTTCTTCATACAACACCGCTGTTGCGCCACTAATCTGCTGATTATTTGTTACAACATATAAGTTATTGTCTTCCAGCACTTCATCGATCATCGCATCCGAATAATTATCACTTTCCATCAGTGCTCGTAATATATCATTCATTGGACAAACCACAGATGGAAACAACCGTTCTGTATTTTCATATGCAATAGCATATAAATCCGGCTCTGTTAAATTATACCTTGCAGCAAGACCTGAATTAATACGTGTTGACATCATTCCTGCATCATTCCTGCTTACTAAAATCCGATAAGTAATTGCCAGATCCTGAAACTCCCGGTGTGGACTATCTGCTAACAATTCTGCATTGTCCGCTGCATTTATTAATGTCATATAAATACGATCTGTCGGTACTTGATCAAATAAACTGATGTCCATATCAGCAGATTGTGTTTTTTCAACATATGTTTCTGCAGTCCGCTGCATCACATCATCCAGATTATTACAGCTTCTGTAATCACGGTACATATCCTGTATATAAACAGTTGGAGCAATAGCCTGATCGGGTCTCCGAAATGATATTCCATCCAGTATTTCATTTGTCCGATATACTGTATGTACGTCCATTTCATAATTTCTGTATTCTTCCGGAAAATACTCTGGAAATTTTTCTGTAACAACATCTTTAAATTCATCGTAACTTAACATCTTTTCTCCTCCTAAATTTCATAATTTGGCATTCAATACCTGCATTTCTCACCTCCGTATTGGTATTCCCGCCTATTTTTTTCATAAAAAAAAGAAGCATATAATTTATATCCTTCTGCTTGTGCCGTTACCGGCTTTTTATTTATTTTGTTATTATAATCTTATCACAGGCTTTTTCGTGTGACTGTTTTTTTTGCTTTTTTTGTTTTTTCTTCCTGCTTTAGTTTTTGCTGCATTCTTTGACAGATCTGTTTTTCAATATACAGATGTTTTTTATAGTCCTGGATCGTATTTAAGCAACGATCCGCCAGTTTCCCAAATCGATATAACGATACAAGATTATATCCATGATCTTTAAGATCATAATATATTTCAATAGCCCTGTCATGCTCCGCTTTATATTTCTGATTGTCCGCTTTATAACTTTTATAATACGGATACAACTTCGATAACTCAGTAAGATTATCCAAAGCAATATACCTTGCCTCATAGCTGATATGTATTCTTTTCTTCATATTCGATAGTTCAGTCTCTGCAACCTGCAGGTAGTCCATATACTGATCTAACTTGTTTTGATCCTGCAATCCGTTCTTACTGATAAAAGATTTTACATCAAATAACCGAATACCGGATGCTGCCACATACTTATAATAATCTCCCATATCTGTAAAAAGCCGGTGCATGTATTCCTGTCTGTTATCTTGTTGAAAAGTGCCGGCAATCATCTTCATAAGATTTGCTTTCGTATAGGTCTGTTTGTCTGGTGTAAGATTTACCAACCGGGCAGCTTTTTTTCGTCCCGGAGCCAAAATTGTAATATATTTATGTTTCGGATCATCATTGATCAGATGTCCTTTTTCCTGCATGAGTATCTTAAATTTCTCATAACTATCTGCTTTACTAATACACTCATCTACATCCCTGAGTATCATATCATTCGTATAGGTTCCGGTCTGTTTTACCCTTTTCGAATAATCATATTTATACTTATATGTTTTTTCATCCTCTACTTCCAAATTGAACCGTGATAATTGATACTTTTCGCATAGTTCATTGATTACCGGCATAAGATATCTTCTCCAATCACCATTCTCATACCGGTATTTTCGCCCTTCGATCAGATCAATAGAATTAAATACAATATGACTGTGAAGATGCTCTGTATTTGTATGTACGGAATACGCTACCTGATATTCCGGTAAACACCGCTCAATAAATTCTTTTGTGATCTGCATACAAAGATCAGGTGTGAGATGATCGGAAGCTGGAAATGCCAGTTTATAATGATATCCCTGTCTGCCATCTTCCTTTCCAAATGCCTCCTTTATATCAATCATTTGTCTGTACACTTGCTTTGTCAGGCGTGATACATCTGTAAGATCTTCTGGTAAAGACAGATTGTATCCTGATACATATTTGCTTTCTGTTTTTTCAGGATTGTAAATGTAATCAATTCCCCGGAGCAAGCCGGCTGATTTTTTACCGGATCTTGCCTGTCTGATAGCACCTAATCTTAGATATGCCATAGTTTCATTCTCCTTTATAAAATACCAGTGTAATTTTCTGCAAATCATCCCGCATGGAAGCGACATCCAAAAGAGCATCTGAAAGACGTTCCATATCTGCCTGTCCGAAATCCATTGCATTCATTTTTCTGGCAATCTGATTGATATTGGTTCCAATGCCTATCAGTTGCCTTTTTGCCGATGCTATATCAGCAGCTTTTACACCAACAGAAGTCATATAGTCCTGATGAATCAATTCACGGATATATGCGCTCTCATTTTTTTTCTTACCTGCTCGGCTCAAATTAAGCTGCAGCAGCCGGTTTGTATCAGCATCAAACCGATATGATTTTTTTATTGTTTTTTTCATGATTTCCTCCTTACAGTCAGTTATTTTTGTTTATAGACACTTTTTTGTCCATGGACACGTTATAGACACTTTTATGGACACTTTTTTGTCTATGGACACATTATGGACACTTTGCAGACACTTTTATGGACACGTTATAGACGCTTTTTTGTCCATGGACACGTTATGGACACTTTGCAGACACTTTTATGGACACGTTATAGACACTTTTTTGTCTATGGACACGTTATGGACACTTTGCAGACACTTTTTGCCTGTTTGCTAACATATAACTTTGTTACATGTTAGCAAGTCACGCATTTTGTCCATACAAAACGCCAACTTGTTAGGGGAGCACCCCTAATACCCCCGGCACATATCTATACCGTATAATATTGGCTGTCGCCAAGAATAGGCAGGCACATCCAAAAAGGGCATTGGGAATGCTCCCCCTTATAAAATTGCAACAAAAAAACCACGAACATTGCTCGTGGCATTTTGCTGTATCCATTTTCTGTTTCTACATTTTTTTGACATTTTTTTTTGATCGTGATAATATACTTATAGAAAAGGTGTTACCGATAGACGGTTGACCCGATAACTTTTAGCCGAAATAGCCGCTCAGTTTACCAGACCGGGGCGGCTATTTCTGTGTTGTATTATCCTTACCAAAGGAATATCCTAATCCAAAGCAGGTTAAGCCGAAGCTTACTACTGCAATAAAATCAACAATACTCATTGGCTTAGCCCTCCTTTCCTCAAGATTCCCAAATGGGTTTCTATGTAATCGGAGGGTCACAGTCCCTCCGTAGAAGGGCAACCGCCTACCGTGTTATGATAACACCCAAGTGTTATTATAGCATCTGTACTATTTCCATGCAATGAAGTCTTTATAAACAGTTTCTATCAGCCGTTAAGAAAGAACTGGATTTATCGTGAGCATCTTGTTGCTGAATGATCTCCATCTCTTGCTCCATATCCCCATCATTCAGGCTCCGATCGAACAAGGCTCCTTCTGCCTGTAAAAACAGATTCATCTCATCTATTAAATTCTTCATCAGCACCTCCGACATGCTTGTTTTGATTGTTTGGGAAGCCGTTGCTGCTTTACAGCAAGCAGATAGTCATTTACATCCTTTGTTCCTGCATACCACATTTTGACATTAATTTCATCATGATTGATCTCATACCCATGATCTGCAAATTCACGTTCATATCTTCTTGCTGCTTCCCGCCCTTTTTTGTCATTATCCAGAATAAATAAGAGCCTTTTCACCTCTGGATACTCCGCTAAATAAGTATACACTGGGGATTGCGCAAGCATTCCAAGTGCAAGAAGGTGGTCCGGTGATTCTTTATATAATGTCTTATAGGAAAGCAGATCAATGGGAGCTTCAAATACAACTAGCCGATCACTGGTTCCTTCGATATTGAAACCATAATCTTTATTTGATCCTTCAACATCTCCACGAAACTGCTTTCCGGTAATTGTTCCACGGATAAAGGCATGCTGAATAAACCCCTTTCTGTCTCCTGCCAGAAATACAGCATTATGATGATTCGCTTCTTCATAAATTCGATGTTCATGCATCAGCTTTGCTATTAATTCGCTGTCAATCCCTCTTGTTTGATTTAAATAAGCAAATACCCTACGATAGTCCTTATTAATTGGCGGTAGCCGAAATGGTTTTGATTCCGGTTTCGATTGGTATTTATTCATTTGTTGATGCGATCCAGACAAATACTTTGACAATTCTCTGATTGCTTCTGGAAATGTTTTATATTCATACTCCATTACAAGATCGATCACCGATCCACTCTTTCCGGTATAAAAATTATGATATGTATTGGTTTCTAGGAAAATAACCATTCCGGGAATCTCTCTGCATTCCAAATGAGATCCACGCCTTTTAAACGTAAATCCCATTTCTTCTGCAATCATCTGGATATCGATCTGCTTAATGGCTGCTGTCTCCGCTTTTAACTCTGAATATGGTCTGTACATGGTACAACCCTCCTTAAAAGAAAATGCTGCATAAACTTTATGCAGCATTCTCAAAATATTAGTTCTTTCATAACTCGGTTCCATGAATACGAAGTGATCTGCCCTTTCTGTAATTCCAGATCATCCTTCTTCTTTAGATATATAAAATCAACAATATTGTCGGTAAGAAGAATTTTATTTGCCTGGCGTTCTGACAGCTTGGGAAGCATCTCATACAACCGATCGTAGATTGCAGTTTTTAATACAATTTCATACGACTTCGATATCAGATCTGCTCTTGAATTGAGCAGGAGATAAGATAAGAACTGTTCTTTCTCAAAATCAATTTTTTCTTTAACAGTCAACTCCTAAACACCTCCTTCTGCACCTGGTACATAATAGATTTCCAGATAATTCATCTTTCCATTAACGATCGTAAAACCTGCAGCATAACTTTTCGTTCCGGACGATGTTGTGATGTTAAAACAAGCTTTACGATCTGCATAAGAACACATCTCCGGTATTTCAGTAATGGAAATGATCCCTGAAAGATCTGCAGAATCAAAAGAAGCCAGGCACGCTTTTGTAACAGGTGTCTGACTATTTGTTTGACCGGATATGATCTGTTTAATTGTTTCAATATAATTATCCTCAGAAAGTGTAATACTCTCTGATTCGCTCTCCGAATTGTCCTGCTCCGTACTCATTTCCGATACACTTTCCGTTGTAACATCCGTATTTAATTCTGTTGATACCGGTTCCGTTTGATTCTGCTTCTTCCGGTTTAAAGTCATACAGATAAGACAGACCAGAATGATAATACCAACTGATGCATACAGTATTAATAATTTCTTTTTCATAAACTACTCCTATTCTTTATAAATTACATGAAATGTATCTGTTCCTGTATCATTTACAACTGTATCCTCCGTTATATAGCAAAGGGTTCCCCCTGCAGGATTCATACACAGGATAGTTCCATTTTCAGAATATCCCATAAGTACAATATAATGTGTATTACTTGTAACATAATTACCATTACACCATCTCGCTCGGTTGGACAGTAATACAATTACGCTTTTACCGGCATTTAAAGCATCCCGAAGCTGCTCTCGACTTTTAGGGACAATGGTTGTATAAGTAAGCCCATATTGATTACAAAGTCCTGATATCATCGAAGAAGATACCAATACAATACTACATCGGCTTCCGGATGCACCGTTTAATGCATAGTTTAATACAGTCTCTGGCGTAATATCTGTTCGATCCGTCCATTTACATAGGACACTTGCAATAGCTGTAAGTCCACATCCGGAGCCGGCAATTGTTCGTACTCGTCCATCTGAACCTACACCCATAGCATTTGAATAGTCACCTTGATTGAAAAAAACATAGCCATTTATAATTTCCGCTTCTGAACGATTTGAAACTGTAGTCGTATTGCTTTCAATCGCAGTTGTTTCTTCCAGTCTGTAAGTATCTCCGCTTTCCTGTGCCACAAATACAACAAGTAAAACAACCGCAACTTGAACTACAAATGGAAAGAATAATAATAAAACTAAGAATTCTTTTTTTAAAAATTCTTTTATAATCTTCCAAAGATATCTACCGATGGAACGTATTGTTTTTGTTACGACTTTTGTGGTGGTCTTAATCGTCGCATTATATGCCATCTTATCTACTTCCATGTTGATGACTTGTTCCTTTATCTGCTCCGCACGGCTAAGTTTCTGAGATACTTCGCTTGGTACTGTTAAAATCCGACTGGTAGTCGTTATTGCTATTTTTGCAGAACTCTTTACTGCCGATAATGCATGTCCTAACAGATCTCCTCCGTTTTCTGCCTGTTCTTCTGCAGCAGATGAAACAGCCTCTTTCTGTGCTTCTTTCTGTGCCTCCTTTTGTGCTTCCTTTCTTGCATCTTTTTGGGTTGCAGATAATCCGGTAAGCTTTCCTCGTGCTGTCGTTCCGGATGATTGCGACTGTTGCGATGTTGCCGTTATATGCTGTTCCGGCTGCTTTGTCTGTTCTTCAAAAGATAGATTCTCAGCCTGTCCCGGCTGGTCGTTTCCTAGCTGCCGGTTCATTTCCTTTCGCATATCTGCAGATCCACTCACCCGCTTTTGGAAACGACCTGCTGCATACTGTCGACTTTGCTTTTTTGAATCTGTATCTTTCTCCTTCTTTTCCGATGATAAAGAAACAAAAGTGGAATAGGGTTCATCTGCCTTTAAATCCGGTTCATTCTTTTTCCTTTGCTGATACCGTTCCGCCCTAGCATTTCTTTGGTAGTCCGTATCCAAACCGGTCAGACTATTGTTTGCTTCTCCTTCATCTATAAAACACTTATCTGAACCATTATACTGTTGATCGGTATCGGATTGATACGTCGGATTTGGTTCGGTATGTTCCGCAGGGGAAGTAAGATAATGCTGTTCTGCCTGGCGGTATCTCTCCTTTTGTAAACGGTCAGCCAATATGTGCTTTTGTTCTTCTAACATAACATCACCTATCTTTTATGAATCTCATGGAAATCCGTATTGATCATGCTATAAAGTTCAGTATCTTTTTTAAGAGAAAGGTCAAACGGAACGGTTGCAGTTCCAACCTTTAAGATTCCTTTACCCGGTTCTGATTTTTCAAAAATATAGGAAAGCTCCGACTGGCTTAATCCGAGATTTTCGGCTAACTGATTTCTCGCAGCATCCTTCTGTTTCATGATCATCATAAACTCTGAATTTTCAAGTAACTCTCTGGTTCGGTAATTATCAAGCAACTGGGTTATTGTTTGTGCCATTCCGGTTATGATACATCCCATAGACCGAAACAGCATCCAGATGGAATTAATAAATTCAACCTGTTGTGGTGTAATAAGGATCTGTGGTAATTCATCTAAGTACAGATAGGTTGCACGTCCAATACTATAGTTATAAAAAACTTGCTCCTTGATGCTTTCGATCATAACAAGCATTGCCAGATTTCGAAGCTTGGAGCCTATATTTTTTAAACCATATACTGTAACCCTGCCAGAATTATCTATCTGCTCCTTTTCAGCAAATATGTTCAAAGAACCTTCCACAAATATCCGAAGATATCTCCGGACATCTTCTGCAGCTTTTGTGTTCTGAAACGCAAGACAGTTATATATATCATGTAAACAAATGGTTCCTGAAATAGATGTGTATGCTGTCTGAACTGCCTGATCGATCGCTGTCGTTTCATCATGCGTTAATTCATCTTGCTTTGCAGTTTCAATCAGAGAGAATGCAAAATCTGTTTTTTCACCAATTACCTCTAAGCGTTTTCCATTGTCAAAATAGGCAAATGGATTAAAATGTACATCTGCTTGGGGTGATATATCATAAAACCGTCCACCGGTTCGTCTTGCAAACTCTTCATAATCATTTTTGGGAGATACAACTATGATATCTGCATCCGATCCCAGATAATTTTCAAGCATCATAACCGATGCTGCAGCCGTCTTACCAGCGCCGGTAACACCAAGCAACCAGCCATGCGGATTGATTAATAACCGTCTGTCTACTCGGATAATCGACTTTGTTTTATCATTATGTCCAAGGAATAATTCACCCGGCTGAAAGATCTCCTGCATCTTGAATGGAAAAAAAGATGCCACCGCTTTCGTCTGCATATTTCTTCCATTCGCTACATTCTTGACTCCGATCGGCAATATCGTATTAAATGCTTCCCGCTGCTTCATATAACTATAGTCAATATCCATCCCAACACCGGTAGCTGTATTGATCACTTTGCTGCACCGATTTCTTAACTCTTCCAAGTTATCTGCAAAAACAACAAAATTGCACATCACATAATACTGGTGCTGTTCGTTTTCTTCAAAATCATTTAACTGACGTTTTAAATTCTTTTTGTCTATCTGAATCGTTGTTGATAATTCTGAATGAAAATCCATCTTATCGACACGACTGTTGTTCTGATGCCGAACCAGTCTTGCTATCTTACTATCCTTTTTTTCTAATAGTCTTTTCGTCTCAGACTGCGGTATCGGCATTACATCAAGGGATGCGATCATAGGTAGATTAAGATCCATAACCTTTGATAAGAATCGGTCTGATAATCTGGTTTGTTCCGTTCTTGGAAACCTGACATACAAACAGGAACCATATTTTTCTTTACCATGATTTTTAAATATAAAATAATCATCATGTGTAAAATCCATCTTACCTGGTACGATATAATCAAGAAAATCCACATGATTCTCAATAGCCGATTTAAAATCAAAGGTTATATAATTTTCATCTGCACTGTTATAGGCATCATGAAGGATCTGCAATCTTTGGGTTGCATCAAGCGGAACCAGATCCGATCCTATACTTTGATATCCTTTCTCAATATCAATCGCATTAAAATAAGCTTCTGCAGCCTGATAAGTATCTGCTTCTTTTCGGACTGTCAGATACATCTCCTGCTTAATTCCATTCTGCTCTCCACATATTCTGCACAGGATCTCCTGATTCAGATCATCACAAAGTTGATCCGTAGCATCCCCTTTTTTCTCAAATAAGAGATTATCCCGGTACTCTTGCATATTCCGTACCCGATTATTGATCGTAAGCTTATAAGGTACTCTCTGAGCATTTAAGTTCTGACACCACTTTTCAAGCTTTGCTATCTTTTCATTATCCGATAAGATATCATAATTAATATCAGCTATCTGAAATGATTTTGAATATATATTTCCTAAGCCAAATATACCGGTGTCGGAAATGCTTCCTACTTCGATCAAGTCATTTACACACTTTGGGGTTTTTACCCGGAAACTGTCGCATCGTTTATAAACTTTCCATTCATCCATGAATGATCATCCCCCTTTCCGTTGTTTCTCTCTTCTCATAAATGTATACTTTCATATATCTTTTTTGTTTTATAATCTCGAGCAGATTCAAACCATTCCTTTTATAAAATGCAAGCACCCCAGGTAATGTCATAATCCCCATTGCTATCATTCCATTTAATGTTGCATCTACTTTTCCATATAACAGAATGGTAATAATTCCACTAAGCAGAAGAGATGCTGCAAGGCATATATACTGCCACATCTTCGTTCCCGGAAATAATTCCCGATTAACAATTGTCTGTATATCTTCTATCATGTCTAATTCCATTAATATCCTCCTACAATCTTAGCTGATAAGCCCTCTATTCCCTTAATGCAGCTTGCAGCTACAACACATGGAAATACAATACGCAACAATACCGTAAGAATTCCCAACCAGGATAATTCACCATATATCACCAGTGTTGCCGGATAATTCTGTCGATCTGCCGAAGCAGTCATGATCCGGAACTGGGACCCTGATATATCATGCCCATCAAATGTCATAACCGCATTATTGTATTTCTTTAATCCAATTGTGCCGAAAACAGATGAAATACCCGAATTAATTCCATTAAACACATTATCTGAATCCGTCTGTGTAACCACTTCTTTATTACGGTTATAATTAATCACCGATAATACTTCATCCGACAACTCATCCCAACTTACAGCATCATCAAACTGGGATGTTCCGATCGGCAGCCTTCCATATTCCCTTGAATAATACAAAACATTCAGTTCAGATGAATTACGAACGGTTATTGTTACCTGGGTATCATCAAGATCTGCCGGAAAGAGCTCCTGCATTGTTGTACCGGAATGAATAAGGATAAATGAAAAAGCGAGTGCTGATGTTATTAATACTGCTTCCAACGAGGTCTTAAGTATACTTTTTACATATCCTTGAAATATCTCATGTCCTTTCCAGTCTGGCATTGGAAAGGTTGCAATGGAGAATGGTGCAAACGGAATCAGCATAAAAATAGTAAATATACGCTGATACACCGCTACAACAATCACAACTCCACATACAACAATTACCAGTGCTCCAAACAGATAAAGAAGAAATGTAAATAATGCTTTCATACCGGATACTCCGGTTGCAAGTCTATGAAATGAAATATCATCAAGTGTCAATGGATCTGCAAAATCTGCACTTGTTCCACTGACAAGTCGATATATACCATTTGATATTTCGACCCCTGCATTTAATATTGCTTTTACGATCGTAAGTGCATTATTTACAAGAACAACACCTAGATTCAGTCGTATTACAGACTTTCCAAATGTCCAGATATCCATTTGCTGCTGTAATGCCTCATCCATGACCCGATACAAAAATGCAAATAATATAATGGACGTACCAACAATTCCAAACACCTTTGAAATCAGATCAATTACAGTCCAAAAATCTGTAAATCCAACCGAATCGACCGGACGCTGAATCACCTTAAGACCGACATTAACAAAATTCTGATATAGGGAAAGTGCCGAGTTTACCAACTCGGCACACCAGCTTCCTGTATCATGAAAGATATCCGACACCTCACTGCCAACATTCGATACAGTATCCCAGATATCAGAAAGGGAAAACAGAGGCATATGATTTGATATATACATATTTACCCCTCCCACCTTAGATGGTTATCCCTGCAAGGCTCAAAAATAGTTTAAGGAAAATCAAAATGATTCCAACCAACATCATAAAAATCCCCTGTATAGTAGAATTTAAATCCCTGCCCTGAATGCCGGGTATAAACTCTGTAATTAATCCTTTCAAGAATATAAATACACCAATAACGGCTGCTACAACTACGATTACATTGTTAATGATCCTGACGGGTCTGGTTACCGGTTCTGCAAGTTCATTTGCGGCATCCTGTACCGATTCTGTTGTAGATGATGCCAAAACAGGAAGTTTCGGAAGCATCGCCAGGATTGCACCAATAATGATGTATGCAATTCGATATAATTTTCTACTTATTCTCTTTTTTTCCATAGATAAATTTCTCCTTTTTTCTTTTCTTATCTGCGGGCATAAAAATAGGCAGCTACATCATCCGGCCAGATCTATTGATCTGACAGATGATGCAGTTGCCTGTTTTTTCTGCCTATTTATTTGTTCTTTGTTGTTGAATTTTTATTTATTTCTTCCGCTTCTTTCGCCATACGAATACACCGGTTACAAATGCTGCAGCCATCAGTACAGCTACCGGGATCAGTCGGAAACTGTCTCCAGTCTTAGGTGTGTCCGGCTTACTGTTCGTGATGATAAATGCTGTAATATTGCTGTCAGCATCCTTTGTCACAGTCTTTGTATAACCCTCCGGAACACTAATCTCATCTACGGTATAGATGATCGTTATGCCATTTTCCTGTAGTGCAAGGTCTGTCCATGTATATGTCCAGTTCATGCTCTTATCAAGCGTTACCGGCTCTCCAACGGCTTCTAATTCACCGGCTACAGTCTTATAAAGCTGCACTCTTATACTGCCCGGACGCTTCTGGTACTTGTCGTTAGAATCTTTCCATACCTTGGTTACCTTAACTTCTGTTGTACCCGGCTTATGGGTGTTTGTAATAGTAAAGGCTGCACCCTTATTTGTTACAGTTTTGGTATAGCCATCCGGAATCTCGATCTCATCAACCGTATATACGATATCTTCACCGTCTTTCTGCTTATCAAGATCATTCCAGGTATATTTCCAGTTGTTATTCTCCGAAAGTTCTACCGTTCTGCCAGATGCCTTTCCATCCGCATATAACTGTACCTTGATCGTAGTTGGTCTGATGCCATCCTGATCGTTGTTATCATCCCAAACCTTTTCTACAGAGATCTTTGTATCCTCAGTATAAAGTGTGATTGTCTGATCAGTATTCGTGAGATCTTCTTCCGATGCAATCAGATTGCCCTTTGAATCGTATACATAGACAAATGCGACTATATCCGCAAGCGTGCCATCCTCTGCCATTAAATCTGTCTTTGTTCCATCAAAAGCAAATGGAAGCTTTACAGTTGCTGTACTGCTTTCAAATGTTTGTTTCTTCTCTGCTGTGATCTCTTTGCCATCCATCTGAACCGGTTTCCTGGTTCTGGTATTCATCAGCACATCCTTGATCGTCAGTTCCTCATTTACAGGAAGCTTTGTCAGATTTAATTCATCATTAAAGCTCATCTGCTTGCCATATAGTGCTTTATGGGAGCCTGTCTTTGTATCAATCAGGACAGATGTAACATCCGGGAAATATAAGGTCTGACCTTCATCCGTAATATCGGCATGTGCTGTCAGATGAATCTTATTGTAGTATAAATCTTCAAACAGGACGATGGCTTTATCCCTGAAATCGACCTTGGATGTGTCACAGGTAAATATAACCTCTGCAGATCCATTCTTCTCCGTTGGTGTGTAAGATGCGGTTGCAGTTACTTTCTTTCCATCGACATCAAGAAGCGGTTTTCCGGTACTCTGATCCATAGCGACTGCTAAAAGGTCATAGGTCTTTCCCGGTAACACGTTTTCATAGTTTACGATATCCTTAAACTTCTGAATACCGGAAGCATGTAAGTAATGGGTTTCTGTTTCAACCCCTAATGCCGTAGTACCAATTTTCGGAATGGAAAGTGTCTGAGTCTTAGCGGTCAGATCATCATGCTTTACAAGCTTTCCGGTATGTGTCTTATATACCCCGGTTTCATCTATGCTGCCATCCTCATTTACCGTAAGATCTGTGTTATCTTCTCCTTCATAGACATATTCAGCTACAACGACATCTTTGCCATCAAGTCCGGTTGTATCAATCACAAATGGTATATTTACATCTGCACAGGTATAACCGGAATCATCTGCTGCAGAAACCGTAAATGTTTTGTGACCCATGCTGTAAGTTCCATCCGGCTGTACATATGGTTTCTTTGTAGCAGGATCCATGATGATACCTTTAACAGTAAATGTCTTTCCAGCTTCAAGATAGTAGTAGTTTGTGATATCCTCTACGTCTACTTTTTCGTTTGCCGGAATGATATTGTCCTGGGTTTTTACACCCAACGCTCTGGTTCCAATCCAAGGCTCTGGTACGTTAGTTACTGTACCAAGATCATATAACTGGTATCCATCCGCATACATCTTTTCATTCGTCAGATCAACTATAATTGGAGTAATCAGACGATATTTTACATTGGTATCCGTTGCTACCTCAGTAATCTCATAAGTATCAAATGGTAATGCTCCGAGTGAATCATCGATCTTCTTTTCTCCATCGTCATTGCCGTAGAACCATGTGCCGGATATCGTCTTATTATCTTTATCCGCTGCATTGGTATTTTCAGAATGTTTGATTGCCGATGTGTCGATCATACCATTTTCATCGGTTACAACAACATGGCTTTCTCCGGTTGTCTTTGATGTGATTCTAAATGCAATACCGGAAAGTGGCTTATCGGTATCAAGAGCTACCTTCTTAAACTTGATATCTCCACGGAGATTAACCTCTTTCTTGATCAATGAATTTGTTCCAATGAATTTTGCTGTTGTGTAATCCCTATTGATCACTACAAAAATCAGCCCATCAGCATTCGATTTTTCTGTTCCATCTGTCGTTACAAATGCACCGGTTCTGGTATATCCAGCAGGAGCCTTTGTTTCTTCGATTGTAATTGCACCATAAGGGAAAATAGGCTTTCCAGACTTATTGTAGTAAAGCTCACTACTGCGTTCTTTTATAAGATAAGCTTCCTCTGCCATCTTAACAGCACCATTTTCATCTGTCTTGTATACCCAAGTTTTAGTTGGCTGCATCGTTTTTATCTTCTGATATACTGCATCCTTATTAATTGATCCAGATACATCAACATCATAGTATTTCACTGTAAACTCTGCTCCGGCAAGGGACGCTGCTCCTGATGCAGACCCTGATGTACTATCTTCTTTCTGGATCTGAATATTGATAGGGTCATTCTTCAATGGTTCAGTTGATGTAACTGTCTGCTCCATGTTATCTGCTGTAAAATGCAGATAGTAAGCATTTGAATCAAGATCACAACCTGCAGAAGATTTTGTTTCTTTGATATACACCCAAGAGCCAATCGGCAAACCGACTAACTTATATGCACGTCCATTCTGTACGTCTGTGTTTGCAAGAGCATAATACTTATTCTTGTTATAGTCTGATACATAACCATTTCCGTCCTTGTCTGTTGTAAAAGTACAAATATAGTCACTGGTTGATTCTACTCCATTACCAGATGTGATATATGCCTTATATTCTGCTCCGTCTAAGCTGTAGTTACACAGCTTATTCATCGGTGTCTTATCAAACTGCTTTTTAAGCTTTAATCCAGAGCGGATATCAGACATCTTAAAATTAAGTGTCTTATTGGATGTCGTAGCTTCCAGATATACCGGATCAGCTACAGAAAAACCTCTTTCCTGTGCTGTAGCTGCATCCTCAACTAAACAGTACCAGCCATATGGAAGATTAGTGAAGTAGGCTGCATTTGAGCCTGTACCTACTGCCACACCTAATTTTTTATATTTTGATTTTATACTATCAGCATCAGGCTCTAAACTGGTTCCATTGTGTACAAAAGTACCTACTAGATTTGCATCAACATAAGTATCATTATTTCCACTCACCTTGTACAAGTTGAACTCAATACCCTTTAATTCACTAGCGTTACCGGCATAAGACTTCGTTGCCATTGCTTTTGCAGTATCAATATCATCCGAGGTTGTTTCCTCGATATTCTTTTCAACCGACGCACCAACCGGTATCGTGAAATCATGATACTCGGTATCCTGTAAGAATCCAGTTACTTCAACATTCTGTCCTGAAATCTTATTAATTGCTGCTATGAATGATCCGGATGCATCATTGTAATAGTATGCTACTGTATTATCCGTACTATCAAGCAGATGTGCGGATTCCTTATAATAATAGGTCGTATCTTCATACAATCCGTGTTTATACCATCTGTAATAATATGGAGATCCATATATATTTTTATAAGATGCTTTCGCTTTTGCATTTACAAATACAACATTCTTTCCATTTGTATCCATATAGGCTGCTCCATCGTAAGACAGAACAATACGGTTTGATGGTGCAACTGTGATACCATCACTTCTTGTATGGCTGGATGCTGTTACAGTTGATGAACCATTTTTATCATCTGCGTAGATGCCATATTTAATACCAGCCATGTTATAGTAGTCCGTATCCTGCGCTGCTGTAGATGCAGATACCTTTGTCAGTTTGAAGCTTCCCCAGAACGGTGATCTCTTATCTGATGTTTTTATAACAACATTGGATACAGTGGAAGAATTTGAGAATGTAAAATCATGTGAAACTGTATCCTGCTCAAAGCCGGTGACGGAAATATTCTTACCTGCAAGTTTGGCAATCAATGCCTTGGTTGCTGCTGTTCCATCATCGTAATAATAGCTTGCTTTTCCTGTGGTATTGCCAGTCGTAGTTGCTGCTTCTTTGTATGAGAACTTTGTATCAGTCAGAATATCATCACGATACCACCGAAATGTATACAGATCATGAGACTTCTTATATACTGCTTTTGCAGATGGACTTACGAAAATAATATTTTTACCATCTTCATCCATGTACGCTTTACCATTGTAAGACAGTACAATCTGTGTTGCTGCTGCAACAGTGATTCCGTCACTTCTTTTATGTGCACTCGATGTTGCCTTATTGCCGGCTGCATCGTAAATTTCATATCTGATACCTGCCATGTTGTAAACATTGTAGTTCCAGGATGTAGATCCGTCTGCAGCAATTTTTGATAATTCAAGTTTTGCTGATCCTTCATCCATTTCCCAGTTGATATCAAAAGATACCGAATAATTATATAATTCTCCGGCATAGAAATTCTGAAATACAGAACGGGATGGCTCTATGAAATATGCAACAAAACCATCTTTACTGGCATTCGCATCGATGCTGCTTATTCCTGAATATCCAATCTTTGCAACGAACATAAAATATGTTCCACCGGATAATGTTACACCGGCACCGGCAGCATGTTTTGTCCAAGTGCAAGTATTGATGCCCTTCTCTGCTTTTCCAGTTGTTGTATAACAGATTACATTCTTTGGAACAGTGATCGTATAACTATTGGCTAGAGATTCCACCTTATAGATATTGGATCTCTTATAGCTTTCACTTGCTGTAAGTCCGGTTAATTTATGACCGGTACCCTTATAAAAGGATTCATCTAATTTATAGATGTTGGCATTACTGCCTTTTGCTGACAGATTCTTACTTACTTCATAAGAATATAAGTATCTCTTTTCACCGCTTGGTGCTATGTTCTTCTTTGTAACAGTACCAGCAGACACGTTATTGACGGTCTTATTGGCAAGGCTGACCGTACCAATTTTAATCTCTGCATTATATTTGTTTGTTGGATTGTACTCATTCGTAACATCAAATGCTGCAGAAGGATTTCCGTTTGCGGTACCATGCCGGTAATAGTCCAGATTCCGGCGGATCTCATTCCAGGCTTTGCTATTCTTATATCCATAGTATAGAGATTTCACTACATTGTCATTTCCGAGACTGGATAATGGACTTCCAGAGCTTGCTCCATATGTATGTAGTGTTACTGGATCTCCCTTTGTTCCCGGTTCATGATAATTTGCTGCGGCTTTGTCGTGATCTCCGCAATAAATGCTGTACAGATCCGTATAATTCTGATCCTGTAAGTACATCTTCGGGCTCATATAACTCGATGTAGTACGTCTTGCATAATAGCTTGATGATGCTGCACGAAGAATCGGAACCATCATCATTCTTGCAAATGCAACCGGTTCAATAATTGACTGCCTGCTTGGTTCTCCATCTGCCGGAGTAGCTATTTCTGTCTCAGTTGTTCCGGCAATCACGGTAAAATCATCACTCGTTGTCTTTTGTGCTGCATCGGTCGGAGTTGCGGTCTGCTGTTCTGTCGTAAGTTCCGGCTTCAAAACTACTGCTTTTTTCTTAGTTGCTTTAGCGGTTAAGGAAAAAGTATAGATTTGATCATCATAAACTATGTTCTGATCAGAAGGTTCTTTCTCACTCTTGTACAGCTTCTCAGCCATCTGATAATAGTATGTACCTTCCGGAAGCTCCAGATAAGCCAGCTTCTTCTCATTGATCTTTTCCTGATCTGCATATACAACCGGCTCATTATCCTTATTACTGTAAGCCTTACCATCACAGGATAATACAAATGCGCCTACTTCATCTTTGCAGGAAGCATCTTTGTATACCTCATATACAATACCTGTTACATCTTCTCCTTTCTTATCAGATTCCGGCAGTTTTGCTTCGATCTTGACATATCCTGTCTGATCAGCATCTCCCGGTGTTGCAATTTCAGCAGCCGATGATGAACCAAAGCTGCTTGGAATGACTGTCACTACCATAAGTGCAGCCATGATTGTGGATATGATTCTTTTCCACTGTCTTTTCATTTTGAACATCTTTCAGTCCTCCTTTGAATGAAAATAATATTTTTATTTATAAAAAAAGGACGAGTGTCAAAGCACCATATCTGGAAGAATCTTTATCATTCCTCCGGCAGCTATGACCATCGTCCTTGTTATATTCAATTTTGTGCAATAAAAAACCTCCACATTTCTGTAGAGGTCTTATATCGTTCTATTGAACTGATTTTATCATATCACACCTGAAATCCCATTTCCAGGTTTTCTTGGTTTTCTTGGTTCTGAGAGTTACTGGATAAAGTGATGATCCTTTAGTAACTGGAGATAATCTGTATATTTACTATCTTTAGCAGCATCATAATATGCTCCATAGTAAGTATTAGCTGTAACAATAACGTCATCATCAACCAATTCACCACTCTTATCTAATATAAAAGCGCACACACCTTGCTTCTTCTCGGTATCCCCACACACAACATGCTCTGTCATGGTATCTCCACATACAGTACATTTATATGTTTGATCCCACTCTGACCATTCTTTTTCTACTACTTCTTCTACATCTGCATAGACTGCATCATGATGAATTGTATCTACAATTACATCCTCAAGACTACAATTACCGTGATTAGTTTCATCAGAATGAACACCCCAATCCTCATATGTCAGGAACTGTTTCTTGCACATTCTGCATATAACCCGCTCCCCATATACCGGCTCATCGTAAGCATCTCGGATCTTCTTGTTGACTGTCTTGGTAACTGCAGCATGTTCTTTATAATTGGTCTTAACCGGTGATAAAACACTGTTCATAACCAACTTCCACTTACATACATGAGACTGCTGATCCTGATTGCCATTCGTACCAGAATTCTGCTTTCCATCATTACCAGATCCATCACTATTACCGGAACCATCACTGTTACCAGAACCATTTTCAGTTACCTTTGTACATTTTCCCGATGCGTCAACCGTATACTTTACTCCATTGACTGTAACTGTTCCATTCTTCTTGATATTGCCGTTATTTGTAACGTAATAGGTTTGCTTATTGCTACCAGATCCAACCTTATAAGCTCCTTTTGTGGTAACTGGTTCGTTTGTGTCCGATCTAACAATTTTGTTGCCGGATTTTTTTAATGTCACTCTCTTTCCATCTTTATTAAATACATTTATATATCCACCTACTGTAACAGTCGTTTTGAGCTGCACTTTTCCATTCTTTACAAATACAGATCCATTCCAACCATTTTTCATAAGCTTATCAGATACCTCACCTGCAGAAGTGATCTTACATGTCCCCTTTGCTGTTTCCTTATAAAGAACCGAGCCTTTTGTTCCTACATAGTATCCCCTTGGATTCGTTATACTGGACAACTTAGCACCCGAAACACGTTTCCAACCTGTTTTACGCACGATCTTATCTTCTGACACATAAAATGCTTTCTTTCCGATGGTAATAATCTTTCCATTATACTTTTCTAGGGACTGTTTCTTAAACTGACCATTACTCCACTTCTGATAATTTCCACCGGTAATTTTAAGAGATACTACACCATTACTATTTACATAGTACGCATACTTACCGGCTATCTTTTTCCATCCAGTTTTTTTCTCAATGTTCCCATTTTTATTCACATAAAAAGCTTTACCTTTGATGGTCTTTGTACTATTCTTCTTCACTGGCTGCTTCTTAAACTGACCATCACTCCACTTATAATATTTTCCTTTAGTGATCTTTACAGTAACATTACTTTTCGATCCAACATAGTAAGTGTATTTTCCGGCAACTTTCTTCCAGCCAGTCTTTTTATCCATTTTTCCGGATGCATTCACATAATAATATTTTCCATCAACTTTCTTGATCGTGTTGGTTGTTGCATATATTTCTGCATCCGTTGCTGCGGATACTGTCATACCGGAAAACATAGACAGGATCATACATGCAGCTATTAATAAAACAACTAATCTTTTACCCTTATTCTTCATCATAGTAAACACCCCTTTTCCGTTCGTGTTTCCACCATTTTTTTGTTTCCTCAATACAATCTTCTACTTCGCCATCTATATCAAATGTCCATTCATCCAAATAGTCCAGATAATGCACATCTTTTCTTGTAATCTCTGGAATAAACATACCAATGACACACATAGCATCTTCTCCATCCTTGGCAAAGAATCCATGTTCCGGCTCTGCTATATCATACTTTTTTGCATGTTCCCGCATCGGCTGCAACAGTTCTTCTTCTGTCTTTCCTGCCTGTTTCAGTTTTTCCTGATTGAACACAAATTTTAAAGTTACCATTATTTGCTCTCCTTTCCGGCTTTTCTATTTGCATATATGCTCATCGTATTCGCCTATTGTGCTTTCGTATTATTTCACTGGCTATCTGATTTGCTATTTTCCTATCAACCCGATTATGCTCTCGTAATTCAGCAACTCGTTCAGGTGATAATTCTATACTTCTGATAAAATGCAGCTTCTCCAATCCGCTCTGAGATTTTATACATATCTGCTGACCAATTTTCATACAATTCAGTACCTCTACAGCTACATCTGCATTTATAAATCCGCTTTCATATTGTTCTATAGTTGCATATAATTTATCATCTGCTGTTGCTCCAATCACTAAATCGTATGCATCGATTATTACCTTTTTTCCATATTCATTTCTATTTTTTATTACATAGTCCAGCCATTCTTTATTTAAAGCAAATGAGTATTTTTGCAAATGTTCTGTTTCCAAAATATATTCATTTATAATAGCTCTCCTTTTTCTACTCGCCCATTTCTCTGCCATTTCTATGTCCGGCGTTACATAAAATCCAAGCCCAAAGTCTGCATCCAATCTTCCATTATCCAAGGACGGCTGCTTCACTTCACAATATGATCCATGGTATACTTTTATCTCACTCATTTCTATCATCCTCCCGGATCTTGTCGATCGCTGCTTTAATACTTAGTGTATGCAATGGATCAAACTCATCTAGTATCTTACAGACATCATACTTTTGCATGATTTCTTTACCAGAAATGCCATACAAAAAATGCCAGTAAGTTATTAGATATCCAAACCAATACGCATCATCTTCATATAATGGACTATCTGCATCTTTCGCCGGTAAATTATCCTGGTATTCTTTTTCAAATGTTCTTAAAATATAAGATTTCGCCTGCGAACATAATGTCTCGTCAAAATCAAATACCGCCTGGCAGGTATTTGAAAAGCACCATTTCTTTATAAACTGATAACGATTATATTTTCTATCATGCATTGCAATCGAAAATACCTGACCAATCTTTTCTATTAATTTCAATTCAAAAAATTCCATTATTCATCACCCTATGCCATTAAAGATATCTAATTGCCTACAGACTACCTGTTCAATAGTAATTACTTTTTAACCTTATTGACATATGCCATATAACGGTTTAAGGCTTCTTCATTCGATGGATATGTTGTAAGTTCAAACGGAATCCGCTGCTCTTTCACCGTTTTAGCTGCAAACATTGTTATTGCTGCAGTTGCTGTTATCCCCATTTCGCTGCATACATGATCAAAACCTTTCTTAAGATCTTCATCCAGCCTTAAATTCACTGCTACTTTCTTTCCCATAAATACCAACTCCTTACATTCTAATATTGTCTCTGTATTTATAATAAAGCATTTTGTAGTATTTGTAAATATATCGTCTTTACATTTTTGTTTTTTTGAAATATTTATTTTAATTGTATAAAAGGGCACTTGAAAAAACAAGTACCCCATATACATCCTATTTCATTATTCCTGCTCTTTGTCTTTCTGATCTTTCTTTCCCTGCAGTTCCTTCAGATATCTTTCATATCTCTCTGCTCTCTGCTGAGCATTATCCTGTTCTTTATCAATCACAATATCACTCATAGCATCAGATCCTCCTTCCTTGTTTATATTTATAGCAAAAAACTGCTATAATAAAAAAGGACAATCCATATAGAATCATCCTTTTTATCTTTTCATTGGATAGACTGAAAAATTATGCGAATCTACGAAAGCGTTTCATGGTACCCTTCCGCTCTTTCGCTACTATAACTATAACACACTGATTTTTAATGTCATGTTTTTTTTGCTCTTTTTGCTACTCTTGTTTTTCTTACTTTCGATTATTCTTGGCAATCTGTTCTGATGTGTCAGATAGGATACGATCAATGCTGTTACACCTTATAAATAACATCTGTACGATACGTTTTACCTCTTTGTTCAGATCTCGAAGCTCTGCCAGATCACATATGTTATCATCTATGGATGATGATTCATTCAATAACGCATACATTGACAGCTTATAATGCATTGCCGACAGCCTTTGATCAATTTCAGACAGATCTATGCTATCTTTTTTTATGTACTGAACGATTTGTCTGCTCTCCATTATCTGTATCCTCCTGCTCCATAGTTTTTTTTGTTAATATAACAGCAACCATGTTGCGAAGCTGTTCTGCCGGGAGATGCTGATCTATTAACTGTACAAGCATCTGATCATCAATCTGCTTTTCGATTGCAAAACGAATCACTTCCATCTGATCTGCAGACAAATGTGCCTGAATTATATAATTACTTAAGTTAAAATCATCTGGTAATGCCTCTGCTGATAGATGCTGCGTTTTCTTTTTCCCAAATATCTTTCTTCTTTCCGGTTGATCACGCCTGCTTTCTGGTTCTTTTTTCTTCTTATTAAGATCCTCTAATTTCTGTTCAAGTAAGTGATTCTTTTCCTGTTCCTCATGAAGCCGGTTCTGCAGATCCTGTTCAACCGTTTCATGCTCCTGTCTGACCATTTGTAGTTCATCCATATATGTCGCTATTGAATTTACTGCACCGGTCAAACACTTTGTTTCTTCCGAATGCAACATTATATGTATCATATCCTTAGTTTCCAGCTTTGGATCACAGAGTTTAACCAATATGTCTGCTTCCAGATTTGCATATAACGCAAACTTGATCACTTCCATCTGTTCGTAAGAATAGAACGCTGTTGTATACATATCTATTTGTTCCTGGCTAAGTCCAAGCTGCAGCCCAGAATTTATCTGGCTGCGTAACATATCCCATGTTACATCTTCTCTCACTTCTCCAGATGCTGCAGCTTCCCCATATAATTCCTGTTTCTTTGCTATGTAATCTTTATATGATATCTGCACCGGTGTTCTCCTTTCTGATTTTTACAATAAAAAAAGGACAATCCATATAGAATCATCCTTTTTATCTTTTCATTGGGTAAACTGAAAAAGATATGCGAATCTGCGAAAGCGTTTCACGGTACCCTTCCGCTCTTTCGCTATTATAATTATAACACACTGATTTTTAATGTCATGTTTTTTTTGCTCTTTTTGCTACTCTTGT
>ERZ837380.377-NODE-377-length-68303-cov-4.078889_pt1 | contig 68303 bp, 48 predicted proteins | sample MGYA00519685_ERZ837380 | MGnify/ENA primary metagenome ERZ837380 (study PRJEB31850, sample SAMEA3708817) | human gut metagenome | biome: human gut; feature: human-associated habitat; material: faeces | place: China | collected 2014 ...
AATCGAACTCGGATCTAAAGTTTAGGAAACTTCTATTCTATCCGTTGAACTACAAGACCAACTCTTTTGAGATTGCAAAAGTATAATCTTTTCCTCAAATAGGCAACCGTTATCGGATGTTTTTCCCGCCTATCCGGAAGCTTCTCATTATTTCCGAAAAAACATGTACGTGTTTCCGGAAAAACATGTACGTCTTTTTCAAAAAACACGTACGTGTTTTCAAGAGCTAATATAACATCAAATAGATCAATCAAATAAGCTTTGCATCACCGATAACGATTTGATTTCCGGAAAATCCGGGAGATGTAGACGGTAATACTCAAGAATACGATGAATAATACGGACCCGCTCTTGCCGGGAAAAACCATAAAGCGACATATTCTCAAAACTGATACGCAGCAAACGGGAAAAGAAAGCGCTCTCCACCTTATTTAAATAATGCCGATGCATCGGGATATGATCCGTAAACACCCCATTCAACATATCGAAATAATATCCCACCCTATGCGATTCCATATTCGGGAAAATACCGAGATGGTGGAGAAGACCTAACAAGAAAACCATATGAAAATTAGCGATACCCTTATCCGCATACTCCAATAGATGTATGGACTCGTATAAATAATCAAATAAACGGGGATCCGGCTCCATATCTTTCACGACCCTAAAAAGAACCTCCGAGAGGAAAAGCGCCAATACATTCTTAACCGGATCACAACAAACATCATTCAGCGGAAAACAAATGCGGGTCTCCTTAATCCGGTGCAAGTCCCGCTTATTCAAGTGCTCCACCTCCATTCCCAGAACGGACAAAGGTATAAACAAAGCCTTCGATACCGTGCTTTTCTTCCCACGGCTACGACTAACCAGATACGAGGCCCGGCCAAACGCCTCCGTATACATATATATAATAGAATATTTATCATTGTAAGGGATCGTATGCAAGACAATCCCCCTCGTTTTACACAACATAATTCGTATCTTTGCGACGATGATTAAGAACAAAGATACTCAAATTAACGTTATACATATAATTAAAGTATAGAATTATGTTGGACTTAACGACCCCTTCTTTATTATTTTCCGCCATATCATTGATATTGTTGGCCTATACGAATCGCTTCCTTTCATACGCCAGCGTAGTGCGTGCCTTGAAAGAAAAGCATCAGCAAACCCATGACCCCAAGGATATCGCCCAGATAGCGAACCTGCGGAAAAGGCTCTATCTGACCCGTTCCATGCAAATATTAGGGATACTCAGTTTGCTGCTCTGCGTGATCGCTATGTTCTTCATTTATGTATCGTGGCAGGTTTTCGCCGCATGGATATTTGGCATAGCCTTATTGCTATTAGCGGCGTCGTTATGTGTATGTATCTGGGAAATAAATATTTCCGTTAAAGCCTTGGAAATTCATCTGGAAGATATAAGTTCTAAAGAGAAGTTAAAACAGTGAGTAGCATTAAATTTTCCTTCGAAATGTTTTGCCAGTTCAGAGAGATCGTCTATCTTTGCACTCGCAATCGGGAAATCACTTTCTTAGAACGCTATAAGTGAGAGCTTTGACATTTTGGCCCATTCGTCTATCGGCTAGGACGCAAGATTTTCATTCTTGAAAGAGGGGTTCGATTCCCCTATGGGCTACCAATCAAAAGGAGAGAGATAAGTTTATGGCTTATCTCTCTCCTTTTTTACTATACCCGTCCTTTTTTCGCTATTTTCACATCCCCCACTTCGCTATCTCGATAAAAATCACTACATTTGTTAGATTTTTTTGAGGACATAGATAATTACAGATTTTAAAGAAAGATAAACTCATGAGTGAAGAAATTAAGAATACTTCTACAGAGTACTCCGCAGATAGTATTCAAGTACTTGAAGGGTTAGAGGCAGTACGAAAAAGGCCATCCATGTATATTGGCGATACCAGCGAGAAAGGTCTCCATCACTTAGTGTATGAGGTCGTAGATAACTCCATAGACGAAGCGCTAGCCGGATATTGTACATACATCGACGTGGTAATCAATGAGGACAACTCGATCACGGTTACCGACGACGGCCGTGGTATCCCCGTGGATATTCATGAGAAAGAAGGTAAATCAGCCTTGGAGGTAGTATTGACGGTGCTGCACGCCGGCGGTAAGTTCGACAAGGGAACCTATAAAGTATCCGGTGGTTTGCACGGTGTGGGTGTATCTTGTGTGAATGCACTCTCTACCTATCTGAAAGCGGAAGTTCGCAGGAACGGCAAAGTACATATGCAAGAGTTCTCTTGCGGAAAGCCGTTGCACGACGTACAGGTTATCGATAATACGGATAAAACAGGTACTACGATCTCTTTCAAGCCGGACGGTTCTATCTTTACGGTCACGGAATACAAGTATGATATCTTGGCTACCCGTTTGCGTGAATTAGCATTCTTGAACGCAGGTATTACGCTACGTCTGACAGATAAGCGAGTTCTGAAAGAAGACGGTTCATTCAAGTCCGAGGTATTCCATTCGGATGAGGGATTGAAAGAGTTTGTCCGCTATATCGACCGTTCTAAAGAGAAACTGATTCCAGACGTAATCCATATCGTTACCGAGAAGCAGGGTATCCCTGTCGAGGTGGCGTTAACTTATAATACTTCTTACAACGAGAGCGTATTCTCTTACGTAAATGATATTAACACGATAGAAGGTGGTACACACTTAGCCGGTTTCCGCCGGGGTCTGACCCGTACGTTGAAAAAGTACGCCGAGGATTCTAAATTATTGGAGAAAGCCAAGGTGGAGATTCAAGGGGATGACTTCCGTGAAGGTTTGACCGCCGTTATCTCTATCAAGGTAGCCGAACCTCAGTTCGAGGGACAGACAAAGACGAAGCTGGGTAATAGCGAGGTTACCGGTGCCGTGGATATGGCGATCGGCGAGGCGTTAGGCTATTATTTGGAAGAACATCCGAAAGAGGCGAAAATAATCGTCGACAAGGTGATCTTGGCCGCTCAAGCCCGCCATGCCGCTCGTAAGGCTCGCGAATTGGTACAACGCAAATCTCCGCTGACAGGAGGTGGGCTTCCCGGTAAATTGGCGGACTGTTCCTCTAAAGACGCAGCGATCTGCGAATTGTTCCTTGTCGAGGGAGACTCCGCAGGGGGTACGGCTAAGCAAGGACGCGACCGTAACTTCCAAGCGATCCTACCATTGCGCGGTAAGATATTGAACGTGGAGAAAGCGATGGATCATAAGATCTTCGAAAGCGAGGAAATCCAGAACATCTATCGCGCGATGGGCGTAACCGTCGGTACGGAGGATGACCCGAAAGCGTTGAACATGGAGAAGCTGCGTTACCACAAGGTGATTATCATGACCGATGCCGATGTGGACGGTAGCCACATCGCCACATTGATCTTGACCTTCTTCTTCCGCCGTATGCGTTCCTTGATCGAGAACGGATATGTGTATCTGGCGACTCCTCCCCTCTATTTGTGTAAGAAAGGTAAGGTTGAGGAATATTGCTGGACCGAGCAACAACGTCAGCAGTTCATCTTAAAATATGGAGGAGGCAACGAGAACTCGATCCATACACAACGATACAAAGGTTTGGGAGAAATGAACGACCATCAATTGTGGGATACGACCATGAACCCGGAAAACCGTACGTTAAAGCAGATCACGATCGACAACGCAGCCGAGGCTGACCAAATCTTCGCCATGTTGATGGGTGAAGACGTAGGTCCTCGCCGCGAGTTTATCGAGGAAAACGCTACATATGCTAACATAGATGCTTAAAATCATGAAAGTCCGTCGTCCGAATCTAGAGGCCCTATACAAAGAAGTTGATAATTATATACCGGCTAAAGAAAGCCTTCAACCTCCCCGAATAGGAATATCCGCTAACCAGAGAGACGGACTTTCCTGTATAGCCGAGACCTACGTGCAAGCCGTGCTGGACGCGGGGGGAGCCCCGGTACTTATCCCGGTGATCACGGATCTGAAAGCATTGACCGTACTGGTTTCCGAACTAGACGGATTAGTTATGAGCGGGGGTGGAGACATCAATCCGCTCTATTTGCATGAGGAGCCTATCCCGCAATTGCAAGACGTAGATACGTTACGTGACGAATACGATTTGATCTTGCTTCGCTTGGCCGCTAACCGACAAATTCCGATCATGGGTATTTGCCGGGGGCATCAGATCATGAATGTAGCGTTCGGAGGAAGTGTCTATCAAGACATCCATTCACAAGCCGATCACCCGCTATTGAAACACAGCCAGACATTGGCGCGGGAATATCCGTCGCATACGGTAACACTCGAACCGGGAATGAACCGCCTACGTACTATTTTCAATGGAGAAAAACAAATCCTTGTCAACTCTTTCCACCATCAAGCGGTAAAAGAGGTCGCCCCCGGATTTAGAGCGACAGCGACCGCCCCGGATGGAATCAATGAGGCTATGGAACATACGGAGAAAACGATATTCGGTGTACAATGGCATCCGGAGGCCATGGCTCCGCAAGGGGATGAGGCCATGAAAGCCCTATTCGCTTACCATATCGAGAATGCCCGCCGTTTCGCAAAAGCCAAAGCGATCCATCAACGGATCGTGACGATCGATTCCCATACAGATACCCCAATGATCTTTCCCGGTGAATTTAATATCGGGGAGAAAGAAGGAGGGAAAGTGAATCTTCCTTTTATGGAAGAAGGGCGTATCGACGCAACCTTTATGGTCGCCTATATCCCGCAAGGTAAACGAGATGAGGCATCCTTACAGGCAGCGACAGCGTATGCGATAGAACGGCTGAATCAAGTAAAACGCCAGCAAACCTTACATCCGGACCGGATGGTTATAGCGACTACCCCCCAAGAGATCCGGACGATTAAGGCGCAAGGGAAAAAAGCGATCTGCCTCGGCATCGAGAACGGGTACGCTTTAGGGAAGCAGATCGAAAACCTACGGATGTTCAAGGAGATGGGAGTTTCTTATATCACCTTATGCCATAATGAGGATAACGATATTTGTGATTCCGCTAGAGGAAAACAGGAATGGAAAGGACTAAGTCCTTTCGGTAAGGAAGTGGTAAAAGAGATGAACCGATTAGGAATCATGGTTGATATCTCGCATGCGGCGGAAAGTACCTTTTATCAGGTACTGGAAGTGAGCGAGACGCCAATCATAGCCTCCCACTCTTCCGCACGTGCGCTTTGCGATCATCCCCGCAATTTAACGGATGATCAACTGAAAGCGCTGGCCGCTCAAGGGGGTGTCGCCCAAATCTGCCTATACAAAGGATTCATCAATAAGGAAGAGGAAAAAGCTTCTTTAAGCGACGCTATCCGCCATATCAATCATATCGTGGATTTAATCGGTATCGATCATGTAGGAATCGGCTCGGATTTTGACGGAGACGGGGAACTGATCGGTTGCTCGGCTACCAATGAGTTGATTAACATTACCGTCCGACTTTTAGAAGAAGGATATACAGAAGAAGATATACGGAAAATATGGGGTGGAAACTTGCTAAGGGTTATGACCGCTATACAAGATTTCCCAAACAAATAGCAAACGAAAACAACTACATATTATGAAAAAGATCTTATACACGGCAATATGCGCCTGTAGTATCTTATGTGGAGCACAGGCACAGACACCCGGATCGGAGGTACCCAACTTAAAAAAGCTATATGAGTTGACAGACTCTTGCGATGTAAACGTGCGGGCACGATTCTCCCCATTAATCGGGATTTCCGCTAGTATCTCCAATGGTGCTTCCCGGGTGGGGGCCACCTATATCCAATCCATCGTAAAGGCAGGGGGAACTCCGGTTATCATCCCGGCTGTTACTGACGGTAAGGTACTCAGAAATATCGTATCGAATTTAGACGGGCTAGTTCTTATAGGAGGAGCGGATGTAAACCCTCTATGGTATGAGGAGGAGCCTCGGGAAAAGCTGGAGGAAGTCGATCCGGTACGCGATTTGTATGAGTTGAAACTAATCAAGATGGCTACCGACCAAAATATTCCCGTCTTAGGCATATGCCGGGGATTGCAACTGTTGAATGTAGCGTTTGGCGGTACGCTTTACCAAGACATCCCCTCACAACGTGGCGATCATTCTGTCAAGCATAGGCAAGATTTACCCAGTTCGTATGGCTCACACCGTGTCTTTGTTGACGCAAACTCACAGCTAGCCACTATTCTAGGGAAAGATACCTTAGCCGTAAACTCTCTTCATCATCAAGCGATCAAGGAGTTGGCGCCTATCTTCAAGGCTACCGCTTATGCGCCCGACAGTATTATCGAGGCTATCGACGCTTATCCGAACCGATCCATCATGGGAGTTCAATGGCATCCAGAAGCATTGACTTACGGAGGCGACACTACGATGTTAAAGATATTCCACCATCTGATAGGAAAGGCCGAGACTTTCCACCAAGCCAAAGAGATGCACAAGCATTTCCTTTCCGTAGATACACATACCGATACTCCTTTCTGGTTTAAACGTGCCGGATTCAGCATCGCCGACCGGGAACGTAACCGGGTAAACATCCCTAAGATGCAAGAAGGGAAACTAGACGGGGTGTTCCTTGCGGCCTTCATCGGACAAGGTAAACGTGATGAGGCCTCTTTACAAGAAGCCGTACAAAAAGTAACAGGCTTGATCGAAGGTATTCGCAAGCAAGCTGAATTGAATAAGGATTTATGTGGCATCGCCGTTACGAACCAAGACTTCATCCGCTTGAAGAATGAAGGGAAAAAAGCGTTCTTTATCGGTATAGAGAATGGATACGGCATTGGTAAGGATCTGGCGAATATCGCTAAGTTCAAGGCGATGGGTGTCAATTATATCACGCTCTGCCACTCCTACGATAACGATATTTGCGACTCATCCACCCATACCAAGAAAGAATGGGACGGTTTAAGTCCGTTTGGCGAAGAGGTCGTGAAAGAGATGAATCGCCAAGGTATCATGGTGGATATGTCTCATGCCTCTGAGAAGGCATTTTGGGATGTTATCAAATTGTCCAAGGCCCCGATCATCTGCTCGCATTCCTCATCCATGGCGATGTGCAAGCACGACCGTAACCTGACCGACGAACAACTAAAGGCCCTTGCCCAAAATGGAGGCGTAGCGCAAGTTTGCTTGCTCGACCGCTATATCAATGAGGATTATAAAAACGCGAGCCTTACCGACGCGATCGAACATATCGATCATATGGTGAAAGTCGCCGGTATCGATCATGTAGGTATCGGCTCTGATTTTGATGGCGGTGGCGGAATTATCGGTTGCGAAAGTGACAACGATTTCATACAGATCACTGTTAAATTAATAGAGAAAGGATATACAGAGGAAGATATCGCCAAGATATGGGGTGGAAACTTGATGCGTGTATTAGACGAGGTTCAAGCGACTGCCTCCGTAAAAACATTATAAACAAAACAGATTTATGATCAGATTATTTTTTGCGTTATTGAGTTTTGCTCTTTTATCATGTGGAGCCAAAGGAACCAAAGAGACAGGTAATATGCCGGAGATCAAAAAACAACCGATCGCCTCAGCTGTTCCCGATTTCAACGCAGACAGCGCTTACGCCTATGTAGCGAACCAAGTCGCTTTTGGTCCCCGTGTACCTAACACGGCGGCTCATAAAGCATGCGGGGATTACTTAGCATCTGAATTGAAGCGCTTTGGCGCCAAAGTCTACCAACAGGAAGCGATACTGACCGCCTACGACGGAACGAAGCTGGAAGCGAGAAACATCATAGGCTCGTTTGATCCGGAGAATAGTAAACGTATTTTACTATTCGCGCATTGGGACAGCCGTCCCTATTCGGACCACGATCCCGATCCTTCCAAGCACCGAACTCCATTGGACGGGGCGGACGATGGCGGTAGTGGTGTAGGTGCCTTATTGGAAATCGCCCGCCAAATCGGACAAAAAGTCCCGGGTATCGGTATCGATATTATTTTCTTCGATGCGGAGGATTATGGTACGCCGGAATTCGTAACCGATTATACACCGGATAGCTGGTGCCTAGGTACCCAGTTCTGGGCAAAAAATCCGCATGTCCCCAATTATACGGCGGAATACGGAATCTTATTGGATATGGTGGGCGGCAAGAACGCCACGTTTTTCAAGGAGCAACAATCCTTACGTGCGGCAGCCCCGATCGTCGAGATGGTATGGAGCGCGGCCCGCGATCTGGGATATGGCAAATATTTCATTAACGCCACCGGCGGAGCGCTCATAGACGATCACCAATATGTGATTAGCGGACGTAATATCCCGAGTATCGACATTATTAACTACGACCCTGAGTCTAAAACAGGTTTCGCCAGTTATTGGCATACTCAAAAAGATAATATGGAAAATATAGACCGTGAGACTCTAAAAGCTGCCGGTCAAACCGTACTGGAAGTAATATACAATCGATAAAATACTGATAAAATGACAATCAATGAACTTCAAGACAATGTAATCGAAGAATTCTCAGTCTTCGATGATTGGATGGATAAATATGCGTTATTAATAGATCTGGGAAACTCCCTTCCCCCGCTTGATGAGAAATATAAAACGGAAAGCAACTTGATCGAGGGTTGTCAAAGCCGGGTTTGGTTCCAAGCGGATTATGTGGATGGAAAGATTATTTTCCAAGGAGAAAGCGATGCCGTGATCGTAAAAGGTATCGTATCTTTGCTGATACAGATCTTATCGGGCCATACCCCTCAAGAAATCTTGGATGCGGATCTATACTTTATAGACAAGGTAGGATTAAAAGAGCATTTATCCCCTACCCGTTCCAACGGGTTGGTAGCGATGGTGAAGCAAATGCGTCTGTACGCAATGGCTTACCGGGCAAAGGAACAACAATAAAAACAGGTGTTTTCACATGTATATAGGCACGAGCCGATACGTATATACGTGTAAGCCTACACCGATATAGGCATAGCCTCATACGTATATACGCATAAGGTTATGCCTATATACGTATTAAAAACCGAGTGTAAGCTGCTCCGGTAAGAGCGTAAAAGTCTTGCGATGATAAGGCGTGATTCCGTGGGTACGAATCGCTTCCCTGTGGACCTTGGTAGGATAACCTTTATTGTCCAGCCAATGATAAGCGGGGTATTCCAAGGCCAATTCATTCATATAATCATCCCGATAGGTTTTAGCCAATATAGAGGCGGCGGCGATACTCAGGTATTTGCCATCGCCTTTTACTACGGTCGTATGTGGAATATCGGGATAAGGGGTAAAACGGTTTCCATCGATCAATAAATGTTCCGGCCGTACTTTCAATTGCTCGATCGCACGATGCATGGCCAAGAAAGAGGCTTTCAAAATATTAATCTTATCGATCTCTTCCGGGCTAACGATACCTACCGCCCAAGCGATCGCCTCACGCTCGATAACGGGACGAAGCTTATACCGTTTCTTCTCGCTTAATTGCTTGCTATCGTTTAAATCCTCATTCTTAAAATCTTCCGGAAGAATCACGGCGGCGGCGAATACCGCACCCGCCAAGCAGCCTCTTCCCGCCTCATCACAACCGGCCTCTATACGCCCGGTTTCCATATAGGGTAATAACATATCCCAGTTTATTATTTATCGTATATATAGCTTACATTATTTTTGCTCCTTCACAATCCAAGGGCGAAGCACGAACCAAGCGAATGCCGTAGCGGCGATCACCCCGCAAGTATTCGCCAAGAAATCAAACCAATCCCCACCCCGGTACGTCGTACAATATTCTTGCAATATCTCAATAATCCCACTCATAACGATCGGGCATAAAACCGCCCCGATCCAAGCATGCCATAATACCGTCTCATACTTACGGTGATTCCGCAAGAACTCCAGCCATAGCATACCCGACATCCCCCCATACATACAGAAATGAACCACCTTGTCCACACCCGGGAATAAAGGGATATCATCCATCCTCGGCGGCTTAAAGAACGACAAGTAAATAACGATCAATATAATCGCCAGTGAAAACGGATATTTCTTAATATAATACATCATACTCAAAACATCTTCCGAACTCGTTCCACACCTGCGATGAACGTATCGATCTCCTCTTTCGTATTATAAAAAGAAAAAGACGCCCGCACCGTACCTTCGATCCCTAAGGCATGCATCAAAGGCTGGGCACAATGATGCCCTGTACGAACCGCTATTCCCAGACGGTCCAGCAACATCCCCATATCGTAATGATGGATATTACCCACCAAAAAAGAAAGCACCGCTCCTTTATGATCCGCTTGTCCGAAAATACGCATCCCTTCGATCGTATTTAATCCAGCGGTCGCATATCGCAAAAGCTCATCCTCATAAGCAGCTATATTCTCTATACCGATCCGGTCTACATACCGCAAGGCTTCCGCCAACGCCGTGCTACCAATATAATCCGGAGTTCCCGCCTCAAACTTAAAGGGAAGCTCATTAAAAGTTGTCTTCTCGAACGAGACCGTAGCGATCATCTCGCCTCCTCCCTGATACGGAGGAAGTTTATCCAACCACTCCTCTTTACCATACAAGACCCCGATACCCGTCGGTCCGTAAATCTTATGACCGGAGAAAACATAGAACTCCGCATCCAAGTCCTGCACATCCACCTTCATATGCGGAACGGCTTGAGCCCCGTCTACCAACACCGGTACGCCTTGTTCATGAGCGATCTCGATCATCGCCTTTACCGGATTCACCGTACCCAAGACATTAGACACATGAGTCACGGAAACCAAACGAGTCTTATCCGAGAATAATTTACGATACTCATCCAGATTCAACTCCCCTTTCTCATTCATCGGGATCACCTTCAACGTAATACCTTTCCGGGCCGCTTGTATCTGCCAAGGAACGATATTGGAATGATGCTCCATCACGGACACGATCACCTCATCCCCTGCCGACATACATTCATCCGTAAAGCTGGAAGCGATCAAATTAATGGATTCCGTAGTTCCCCGGGTAAAAATAATCTCATTCGAGGAACGGGCATTCAAGAAATGCTGTACCGTTTTGCGAGCCTCCTCATGCGCCTCTGTCGCCGCTTGGCTCAAGAAATGTACGCCTCGGTGGATATTGGCGTTTACGTTATAATATCCATTCTCTATCTTTTCTACCACTTGACGAGGTTTCTGGGTAGTAGCGCCATTATCAAAATATATCAGCGGTTTATCGTATATCTTATGATCCAAGATCGGAAAGTCTTTTCGGATCGCTTGAACGTCTAACATAGTCTTACTTCTTTTTGTCTTAAAATTACGAGAGCCAAAGATACAAAAAAAAGGCTTTCTCGCTGAAAGAAAGCCTTTTTTATCATTACCTAACAGATATTACGCCTACACTTTATTCTCTTCTCGCACGTTTACTTTTCTCTTCCAAAGTTAAAGTACGGAGACTCTGTGCGGGCGTTGTCCATTAAGGATACTAGTTCTTTTACCTTATCGGGATACTTCTCCGCTAGATTCGTATCCTCATGTATATCATTACTTAAATCATACAGTTCCAATATAGTTTCACCCACGATCGGTTGCCGGATTAGTTTCCATTTACCGGAGCGCAATGCTTCCCGGCCATTCAACTCGTGAAATTCCCAATATAAATAATCATGGGCCTGTTGATTTTTCTTTGATAACAAGGTTGGTAAGAAAGAGATTCCATCCGTCTGCTCGGGCAAGACCGTACCTGTAAGTTCTGCCAATGTCGGCATGACATCCCAGAATGCGCTTATATGATCCGATTGAGCTCCGGCCTTGATCGTACCCGGGCACCATGCCACCATAGGTATACGGATACCTCCTTCATATACATCCCGTTTGATCCCCCTGAAAGGTCCGTAGCTCTTGAAAAAATCGGGATCAGCTCCACCTTCATGATGTGGGCCGTTATCACTGGTAAAAATCACGATGGTATTCTTATCCAAACCCAACTCTTTCAATTCAGCCATTACATCCCCCACGTATTTATCCAACCGGGAGACCATGGCGGCAAAGGAAGCTTTCGGTTTCTCGGAAGTGTTATAGCCGCCGTTCACCTTATCGAACTTACCGATATAAGGAGTCTCCTCGAATGAGTTCTCGTACATCTGATAAATGGAGTCATGCGGAAGATTCAATTCCGCATGAGGCAACGTATAGGTAAGCATCGCGAAGAACGGTTGCTCTTTATGATCCCGGATGAACTTCAATGCTTGCTCATGAATCAAATCTTGCGAATATGTTTTGCAAGCATTGTTCTCGTTTTCAGGAAAAAGAACCTTCTCCTCATTATGCCATAAATGATCCGGATAGAAGGAATGCGACTGCCGTTGGCAATTATATCCATAAAACTCATCGAAACCCATCTTATTAGGAATGGAGACAGAGCCCGGATTTCCCAACCCCCATTTACCAAAGATACCGGTCGTATAACCGGCCGATTTCATTAATTTACCCAACGTATAGGTATCCTCCCGCATCGGCTGTTGGCCTTCGGGCGTGATCTCCCGGTTTCCCCGGACTTGCGTATGTCCCGTATGCAATCCGGTCATCAAGGAGCAACGGGAAGGGGCACTCACCGTACATCCGGCATAATGCTGCGTGAACAACATTCCCTCCTTCGCCATCCGATCGATATTGGGCGTCTTGATAATCTGCTGGCCATAACAACCCACATCGCCATATCCTAAATCATCCGCTAAGATATACACAACATTCATAGGACGCTCCGGAGTTTTTTCGCAACCGGACATTCCGACAAGCAGCAATGTCCCGGATATACATAAAGTCAATTGTGTTTTCATATACGCTTAAAATAAGAATGTTTTAGAAATTTATCATGATCTTCTGATCCTGATTCGTAGACAAACGGTTCGTCCGTACCTTAACCCTTCCCATACGATCCGAGGCATCGAAGTACCAGCCTTCTTGTCCGGCATTGAACACTTCGGGGGAGATGGCAGATAGCGGCTTCCCGGCTACGGTTACGTTTGACGGGCTGGACTCCGAGCGGACATCCAATAGGTAAGTACGCTCTTGGTAACGTCCTTTATAATCTCCTTTCGCTTTCGCAATGTCCACGGTGATCGTGCCTTTCTCACCTTTTGGGGAGGAAACAGAGATCAAGGTACGGGCAAACTCGCCTTTCTTATAATCACGGGTGAGACCGTCGTCTTCATATAAATTGAAAGAGGTGTTTCCGTAGGGATATAAGTCCAAAGTCAAGACATCCGCAGGTTTCTCGCCGACATAATTCATATCCGGGTACATCGGGATAATGGCGCCTTGACGGATAAATACCGGGCAAATATCCAGTTTAGCCTCATATTTATCCAACCACTTGCCACCCTCGTATGTCTTTCCGGTCCAATAGTCGTACCATTCTCCGGCAGGGAAGTAAATACTATCGCGTACATTCTTACGGGTATATACAGGGGCAACCATCATCCACTCGCCACTCATAAATTGATATTGGGTGGTCGTATCACGGGTAACCACGTCATCCGGGAATTCCAGTACCATCGCACGAGCCATCGGTACACCGGTCGTATGCGCCTCATGGCAATAGGTATAGGCGTACGGGTTCAGACGCATCTTCAGCTTTAAGAATTTACGGTTGATATCCGTGTACGGATGCCCATATACCCAAGGCTGACGGTCGGCATCCGCCCAGCCGCTCATGGTCATAAAGATCGGGGTGAAAACCTTCCATTGCAAGTCACGGGTATAGGTTTTCGGAGAACCGCCGAAGATACCGTCCACATCGCTAGTAGCGGCGTTCATGGCGGAAAGGCCGGCACCCGTGATCGTCGGGATATGGTAACGGATATAATCCCAGTTGCTCACTTGGTCACCGCTCCATACCGTAGAATACCGCTGGGTTCCGGCCCAACCGCAAACAGCCCATACGAAACCCCGTTCATTCGTATTGTTCTCGATCCCCTCGAATGCGGATTTACAGCCGTTCAAGGCAAACTCATAGCCTTCTCCAACCCAAGCCACATCCAATTTACACAGGCGGGTACCACATTTACCAACCTCGTAGGCGATCTTATCCACACCATTCTCTGTCCACAAGCCCGTATGGAAGCCTCGTTTACCTAATTCCGTCACAACAGAATCCAATTTCACATAGCCGCAACCATAGCCATCGTTCGGCAAGATCCAGCCACGGGGCATATCATATTCCACATATTTATCAGCAACTTGGCTGATTACGTCCGGGGTGGATTGAGGCCATCCGGTGCGCTGTTCCCCTTTGTTATAGCAGTCGGCATCTCCCATCGTAAGCATCCACATCGCCGGCATAAAAGGTTTTCCGGTGATATCCGTATAGTCGTTCAATAGGTCTTTCAAGGAAGGGCCGTAGAAGTAGAATGCGTCAAAGCGATTCTCGTTATGCGTCAACTGACTGGTGAAGCCCATCAGCTTAAAGCCATCATCATAGTTCTTGTCCAACATCTCCGTGCCGTTGAAGGCATAATGTCCCGGGGCAAACGTATTGCGGAATACGCCATATCCTTTCGTGGACATATAGAAGGGAGCCGGGTTAGAGGATTGATCCTCATCCCAACCGGTCACCTCGATATCCGCTTCCTTCCCAGCGTATGAGAAATTACCTTGTTGCATACCGCAACCGTAGAAATCCTCATCACCGCTACGGCGCATCGTTTGGGTCGTTTTCAGTCCGAAGGCAAGTGGTTCGGCCTCTTCGTAGATCACGGCACGGTTATTCTTGTCATACATGGCGAAACGAATAGGGTTCTTATAGACACGTACGACACATTGGGGAGTCGTGAACTTATAATAGCTGCCGTTGTCGGCCATGGAGACTCTCGGGTTCTTTACCCCATAATCCACGACGATCGAGTTTGCCGCCGGATTGGTATACTCCCCATCCGGTGCCAACCAGATACGGAAGATATCATCCCGGTAAAACATCAACTTAACCTTAGCGTACCCGGAGACGAACTCATATTCCGTGTTGCTGATCTTATTGAACTTCGTCAACTTACCCAAGTTCATACGGGCGGCGAACAGGTTCGCTTTTAATACGTTGTTTGACGAACGCTCATCCTTCGGGTATTGGATAGCGAACTCTATTTTATAGGAGCCCATCTGGGTTAGGTCGGTAGCAGGGAAAGCTACCTCATATTCCTCTTGTTTAGCGATCGGATGTCCGGAGGCGGTTACCGTGGCGGTTAGTTTCTGACCGTTGTTCAAGGAGGCGGTTACCGTGAAATCCTCGTCTACGGGCTGGGAACCAACGTTCTTCAGCTTCACTTTCAACACGTCTTCCTTCGTGAACGTATTCCCGGTTTCTTGGTGTGAGGTCACTTTCTCCAAAGCCAAATCATGCGCGAAAGGCTCTGTCAGCTCAATATCATCGACCATCCAGTACCAAGAGAAGATATCCCGCCAGAAGAAACGCAAGTAGACGGTTTTCTGGTTCGCGGCTACCTCGCTGATGTTAATCTCCTCATTCACCGGGGCGTGAAGCTGGGTAGCGGCGGGGATCTTATCCATCACGTTATACTCTTTCCAATTCACCCCGTCGTTGCTGACGCCTACCCAAAGGCCGGCACGTTTTCCGGTGAACCAATTATTCCAACGAAACAAGTGCTGGAATTTCAATACCACATCGTTCTTTCCCGCACAATCGATAGCGCTGGTCTGGAAATAGCCGTTCGGGTATTCCTCCCGTTGATTCCACTTCGTGATCTCCTCCCCGGTGACTACGCCCGGCCGGAATTGCATATGATAGCCACGGCTCGTAGATGCGATGGGAGGTGCTTGTTGCTCGAACTGGAAAGAGCCGGGATAAGGCTGATCGGTTACAATCCATTCACACTTTGCCGATTTCGTTGAATCGACAATCATCCAGCCGTCGGGTAATTTCCCGGCGGAGAAATCTTCTTTCCAAAAACTTTGTTGTGCGGACAGGGAGGAAACGCAACCTGTCAGAAACATGGATACAATTAGACTTTTTATCATTTGAATTAGTTGATTAGATTTAGGCAGTAAAGATAGTCTTAATTTACGAGGGTTCGCAAACGTTCGCGTGATTTTTATTCCCTTTTCGCCGGGCGAAAGCGTGTTATTATCAATGGAATCCTTCTATCTTCGCGTATGTACAACCTTGTCATATAAATCAATAAACATATATCATGAACAGACATTTATTCTTGAGCCTTTTACTGGCCCTTTTCGCTTCCAGTACGCTTTCAGCCGATAACCTTAGAATCGAGCCGACCTTCTGGTGGAGTGGTATGAAGAACCCGGAACTCCAGCTGATGGTATACGGTAAGGATATCGCCGGATATCTCCCTAGCGTGAAATATCCCGGCGTACAGTTGAAAAGCTCGGTAGCGTTGGAAAGCCCGAATTACCTATTGATCTATCTGGACGTGGAAAACGCCAAGCCCGGCAGGTTTGATATCACGTTCACGAAGGACAAAAAGAGTTTCAATTACTCGTATGAGTTGAAGGCCCGTAAACCGAACGCCGATCGGATCAAGGGATTTGACTCTTCCGACGTGCTTTACCTCATCATGCCGGATCGTTTCGCGAACGGAGATCCCTCGAATGATCAAATCCCGATGCGCACCGCTTATAAGGTAGACCGTAACAGCCCGAACGCCCGTCACGGAGGCGACTTGGCCGGTATCGAACAGCATTTGGATTATATCGAGGATCTGGGCGTTACCGCTATCTGGCTGAACCCGGTATTGGAGAATGACATGGAGGGAGGCTCTTATCACGGATATGCCACGACGGATTATTATCGGGTAGACCCACGCTTCGGCACGAACGAGGACTACGTCCGCTTGATCGAGAAGACGCACGAGCGGGGCATGCGTGTCGTAATGGATATGATCTTCAACCATTGTGGAAGCGATCATCCTTGGATGAAAGATATCCCTAGCCACGACTGGTTTAATAATCTCGATAACTACGTGCAGACCAACCACGATAAAGAGGCTTATTTCGATCCTTACGTGTCGGATTATGATAAGGAGACGATGCTGAACGGCTGGTTTGTCCCGAGCATGCCGGACTTGAACCAAAAGAACCCACATGTAGCCAAATACCTTATCCAGAACTCTATCTGGTGGATCGAGTATTGCGGCGTGGATGGTATCCGTCAAGATACGTATCCGTATGCCGACGTGGACATGATGCGGAATTGGTGCACGGAGATCATGAACGAGTATCCGGAGTATAACATCGTAGGCGAAGCGTGGATGAACTACACGATCGGTTCCGCTTATTGGCAGAAAGGCAGCCGGTTGAACTTCGGGCAGGATACCGAGCTGAAATCGGTAATGGATTTCCGCTTGATGGGTATCGCGAGCAAGGCGTTCCATGAGGAGACCGGGTATTCCGGAGGCTTGCACACGATCTTCGAGCATATGTGTTATGATTATGTATATCCCGATATCTATAACGTATTGCGTTTCTTGGAGAACCATGATACGGATCGTTTTATTCCTTCCATGCCTAAGTCTGTCGATGATTTGTACGCATTCAAGCAAGGGGTGACATTCTTGTTGACGATCCCCGGTATTCCCCAGCTCTATTACGGGCAGGAGTTGCTGATGAATGGCACCAAGGAGAAGGGAGACGGATATATCCGTCTGGATGTTCCCGGTGGCTGGCCCGGCGACAAGGTGAATCAATTCGAGGCATCCGGTCGCAGCGAGGTACAAAATGACGCGTGGAATTTCCTCCGGACTTTATTGAAATGGCGCAAGGGCAACGATATCATCGCTAAGGGTAAGATGAAACATTTCATGGTGAACCAAGGTGTCTACGTGTACGAGCGCAGTCTGGATGGCCGAAGCGTATTGATCTTGATGAATGGCAGCGACAAGGAGGTGAACCTCCCGTTGGCACGCTATGCGGAAGTATTGCGAGGTAAAACCTCCGGAAAAGAGATATTAACCGGAAAGGAGATTCCATTGGGAGACGAATTATCCTTGGCACCGAAAGGGATCTTCGTACTGGAAATGTGATGCCATTAGCCCCGATGATTTTTCATTCGAGGACCTATTCATAGATTACTAATAATTAAATCGGGAGGCCTTAAACCTCCCGATTTTCTTTTCATATATACTATTTAATCGCTTTTCAAGAATCAATTGATGCCTGCATTGAATGCCGTTCTCCCAGATAGGCTCGGCATAGTTCCGTACGAAATAATCGCGATCTACGGCAACCAAGTCGAAGCCTTCCTGTTGATAAAGCATCATCGGGCCGGCGGCTGAGGTTCCGGTGCAAATACGCAAAAGCCCGACATCTTGAGCCGGAGCCCATTTATCAGATACATGCCGTAATAGTTTCCGGGCGATTCCTCGCCGACGGAAGATATCAGCCACGGCAAGATTCATGATCTCCGCCTTGCCACCCTCCTCCTTGCGAACCACGATCACGCCGGCAACCGAGTTTCGTACCGTAGCGATAAAGCAATCCGAATCCTTTAGGTAAACCTCTACTTTCTCCCGATCCGGATCGGCTTCCAGCAGTAACTCATAAGGAGGGAATAAAGCTGCTTGTATCTCCGGCTCCCCGTTAGCGACGATCTCTACGATATTTCCGTCAGGATCTCGGATCACGCCCTCATAGTAACCATCCCCGGAAACGCGGGTCTCACCGGCGATCGTGTATCCATCCATCCGGAAACGTTCGATCATTTGATCCACTTGCTCCTTCTTATCCGCATGAAAGGCCAGATGAGCCAAGCCGATATGATCCTTGTCGTAAGCCTCAGTAATATCCTGCCGTTGCATGATCTCCAAGGCAGGGCCACTCTCGAAAGAGACGAAATAAGAGGCGAATCCTTTTTTCGAATTCACATATTTCTCATTACTCTTACCATTAAAATACTTTACATAGAAATCCCGTAAACGTTCCAGATGATTCGTCCATAGGGCGATGTGTGTTAACTGCATAAGTTGGAGGTTTTAATTTGTCACTGCCAAAGATATAAAAAAATCAGACATGGTTCCCTACATTATCGTCGGGATAATCCATGCCTGATTAGTTTTCCTCTTATTCGCGCTTATTTACAAATCCGGCAACCGGCGCATTTAGCCAGCTCACCGCGGAAACGTTTCTCTACCAGTTTATGCAAACGGTCTTTCAACGCCTCCAAGCGTACATGGTCGATCACGTCGGAAGTGAAAGCCACGCTCAATAACATACGGGCCTCGTCACGTGGGATACCGCGGCTTTGCATATAGAACAAAGCGTTCTCGTCCAACTGACCGGTCGTCATACCGTGCGAGCATTTTACGTCGTCCGCATAAATCTCCAGTTGCGGCTTGCTGTACATACGGGCCTCACGAGTAGCGCACAGATTACGGTTCGTCTGGTAAGCGGCGGTCTTCTGGGCATCCTCTTTCACCAAGATACGTCCGCTGAAGACACCTACGGCATGATCATTCAGTACATTCTTGAACAACTCGTTGCTGGTACAATTCGGAACCGCATGGGTAATATGGCTATAGGTATCCATCTGTTGCTCCTTGTCCAGAACGGACATACCGCATAAGGTAGACTCGGCATACTCGCCATTCAGTTCCACATAATAATTGTTGCGAGTCAAGCCATTCGTCAACGTAATACCGTTTACCAAGACATTGGTCGAGGCCGCCTGCCTTACGTGTACGGAGGAGAAACGGGTCGTGGACACACTGCTTTCCTCCAAATCATAATAATCGAAGCGAGCGCCTTCCTCCGCGAAAATCTCAACCACTTGAGTCGCCAAGAATTTCACGTCGTCGATACTATGGTCGCAAACCAACAACTTCGCCTCCGAATGAGGTTCCATAATCACCAGGACACGACGGTTCGCCATCGTATCCACATCATTACGGAATATATTCACTAATTGGATAGGACGCTCAACCACGACATTTTTCGGTACATACACCACAAAACCATCTTGAGCCAACATCGTATTCAATGCGATAATACCATCCTTGCTACTCGGCGCCGCCTTTCCGTAATACTTGGAAGCGATCTCCGGATATTGCTCCGTAAAAGCCTTCAACCCTCCAGCATACACGCCTTCCGGCAAATGTGCTTTCGGTAAGTCCTTATCGTAAAACGTATCGTTCACGACAAAGTATAACGATGTGCTCAAGTTCGGTACGTCACAACGGAATACGTCATAAGGATTCACCGGGATAGCGACCCGGTTGATATTTAAACCGTAATCCGGAGCGAACGCTTGGGCTACATCCGTATATTTATAATCCTCTCTTCTCGTGGAGGGGAATCCGAGTCGCTCAAAGTTCGCCAAGGCATCAGCCCTAAGGGCATTCATCACCGGCGTACTATGACGACATACCAGATCCTCACATTGGGCGAAAAGATCGATATATTGTTGCTCGGCCTTCATATTACTCATCTCCCATCTCTTTCTTGATCCAGTCGTAACCTTTCTCTTCCAGTTCCAAGGCCAATTCCGGACCGGCGGTCTTCACGATACGGCCTTTGTAAAGCACATGAACCACATCCGGCTTGATGTAATCCAGCAGACGCTGATAGTGCGTGATTACGATAGCGGCATTCTCCGGAGTCCTCAACTGGTTCACGCCATGCGCTACGATACGCAAGGCATCGATATCCAAACCACTATCCGTCTCATCCAAGATCGCCAATTTCGGCTCCAGCATCGCCATCTGGAAGATCTCGTTCCGCTTTTTCTCTCCACCGGAGAAACCTTCGTTCACGCTACGGCTGGCCAGTTTATTATCCAGCTCGACGATCGCACGTTTCTCACGCATCAATTTCAAGAAGTCCGTAGCCGAAACCGGTTCCAGACCGTTATATTTACGATGCTCGTTCAACGCCGCACGCATAAAGTTCACCATACTGACCCCCGGGATCTCGACCGGATATTGGAAGCTCAAGAAAATACCCTCACGGCTACGATCCTCCGGAGAAAGATCCAGCAGATTCTTACCGTTGAAGATAACCTCTCCTTCCGTTACCTCAAAAGCGGGATTACCTACTAATACACTACTTAACGTACTTTTTCCAGAACCGTTCGGTCCCATGATAGCATGTACCTCACCCGCTTTCACCGACAGGTTGATACCTTTCAATATCTCTTTGCCATTTACGTTGGCATGTAAATTCTTAACCTCTAACATCTTTTCTTATTGAAAATTGAAAGTTGAAAATTGAAAATTATTCTATCCTACGCTGCCTTCCAGCGAGATCGTTAGTAATTTCTGAGCCTCGACAGCAAACTCCATCGGTAACTTATTCATTACCTCGCGGGCATATCCATTCACGATCAAACCAACAGCCTCTTCTACCGAGATACCCCGTTGCTGGCAGTAGAACAATTGCTCCTCACTGATCTTACTCGTCGTAGCCTCATGCTCCACGATCGCCGTCTCATTCTGAATATCAGCGTAAGGGAACGTATGAGCTCCACAAGTAGAGCTTAGTAACAAACTATCGCATTGGCTATGGTTTCGGGCGCCTTCCGCACGGGCGGACACCTTCACCAATCCCCGATAGCTATTCTGGCTATGACCGGCAGAGATACCCTTGGATACGATCGTACTTTTCGTATTCTTACCCAGATGAATCATCTTCGTACCCGTATCGGCCTGTTGGTAATTATTGGTCACGGCAACCGAGTAAAACTCACCTACCGAGTTATCACCCGCCAAGATACAGCTCGGATATTTCCAAGTGATCGCCGAACCGGTCTCTACTTGCGTCCAAGAGATCTTGCTACCCTCACCTTTGCACAAACCTCGTTTCGTCACGAAGTTATAGATACCGCCTTTACCTTCCTTATCACCCGGATACCAATTCTGTACGGTAGAATACTTCACCTCGGCACGCTCGTTCGCCACGATCTCCACGATAGCGGCATGCAATTGGTTCTCGTCACGCATCGGCGCCGTACATCCTTCCAGATAACTTACATACGCCTCATCGTCTGCGACAATCAAGGTACGCTCGAACTGTCCGGTATTAGCGGCATTGATACGGAAATACGTACTCAACTCCATCGGGCAACGTACGCCCTTCGGTATATAAACAAACGAACCATCCGAGAACACGGCCGAATTCAAGGCGGCAAAGAAATTATCACGATAACCAACCACGCTGCCCAAATACTTCTGCACCAAGTCCGGATGATGTTGTACAGCCTCGCTGAACGAACAGAAAATAATCCCCTTCTCCGCGAGATTCTCCTTGAAAGTAGTCTTCACGGAAACACTATCCATCACGGCGTCTACCGCCATTCCGCTTAAATGCTTCTGTTCTTCCAAAGGAATACCCAGTTTATCGAATGTTTTCAACAACTCAGGATCTACCTCATCCAAGCTCTTTGGTCCCTCTTTTTTCTTAGGGGCGGCATAATAGATAATGTCCTGATAATCGATCGGCGGGATATTCAAGTGAGGCCATGTAGGCATCTCCAACGTCTGCCAATGGCGAAAAGCCTTCAAACGGAACTCGAGTAACCATTCCGGCTCGTTCTTCTTGGCAGAGATAATACGGACCGTCTCCTCGTCTAATCCACGATGGATCACCTCCGTATCAATATCGGTAACGAAGCCATATTTATAATCTCCGCTCGTTACCTCATTAATGATATGATTTGAATCCTGCATAATTATAAATTAACCATTGATAAAAGCCCTTCATTCTCCTAATGAAAACAAATTATGTGGGAAAATTGTTGGTACTATTTGCTTCACGCTATAATAAAAACGAGATTCTATCTTCGATTGGCGATGAATCAAGACCGATCCGCGATCCACGAACTCCAGCGCATTCAACAGCAAACTGGTAAAGACCAAAACGACCAGCAACCCGAAAAAACCCCCAAACAAATGGTTGATAACGCTCAACGGTGTCGCCCCTACCACCTTGGTAACCAGTTCACCCGCTAGGATAAATACCCCCATAATCAAGATAAAACCCGCTATATAACTCAAGATCGTAACCCCTTCTTCCGGAAACCAACCCAACGCCAAGATATATCCTTTCAGCCAAGCCGCCGCTTTCCCGCAGAAAAAGATCGCGATCACTAGGGCTATAAGCGAAACAACCTGTTTGATGATTCCATCAAACAGGCCTTTCACAAATCCTATCCCTGCCAGACATAGCAATGTAATGTCCAACCAGTTCATCGTTATAACGTCTTCTTTATTTCTGTCTCTTCGTAAGCCTCGATCATATCGCCCACTTGGATATCGTTGAAGTTCGTAATATTCAAACCGCAATCCAAGCCAGCCACGACCTCTTTCGCATCGTCCTTGAAACGTTTCAAAGAACCTAGCTCACCGGCATAGATAACGATACCGTCACGTATCAAACGGATCTTGTTCGTACGTTTGATCTTGCCTTCCTTAACCATACATCCGGCAACCGTACCGACCTTGGTGATCTTGAATACCTGCTGAACTTCCACATAAGCGGTAATCTCCTCCTTGATCTCCGGAGAAAGCATGCCTTCCATAGCGCTCTTCACCTCCTCGATCGCATCGTAGATGATAGAATACAAACGGATCTCCACACCTTCCTTCTCGGCGTTTCTACGTGCTTGCAAAGACGGACGAACTTGGAATCCGATAATGATAGCGTTCGAAGCCGCTGCCAAAACCACATCCGACTCGGAAATCTGGCCAACCGCCTTGTGAATTACGTTTACCTGAATCTCCTCGGTAGACAAACGGATCAAGGAGTCGGACAAAGCCTCTACGGAACCATCCACGTCACCCTTCACGATCACGTTCAACTCTTGGAAGTTACCCACGGCGATACGACGTCCGATATCATCCAAAGTAAGCATCTTCTGCGTACGAAGACCTAACTCACGCTGCAATTGCTCACGACGGTTAGCTATCTCACGCGCCTCTTGCTCAGTCTCCAATACATTAAATGTATCACCGGCCTGAGGAGCACCATTCAAACCGAGGATCAATACCGGCTCGGAAGGACCGGCCTTCTCCACCCGTTGATTACGCTCGTTGAACATCGCCTTGATACGTCCTTGATGAGTTCCCGCCAAAACGATATCTCCCATCTTCAACGTACCGTTCTCCACCAATATGGTAGATACATAGCCACGTCCCTTGTCCAAAGAAGACTCGATGATAGAACCAACCGCACGTTTTTTCGGATTCGCTTTCAAATCCAACAGGTCGGCCTCCAACAAGACCTTCTCCAACAACTCCTCGACACCGATACCTTTCTTAGCGGAGATCTCCTGACTCTGGTACTTACCCCCCCAGTCTTCCACCAAGTAATTCATATTCGCCAACTCCTCCTTGATCTTCTCAGGATTAGCATGTGGCTTATCGATTTTATTAATAGCGAAAACAATAGGAACACCGGCAGCCGAAGCGTGATTAATCGCCTCGATCGTCTGAGGCATCACGTTATCATCAGCGGCCACAATAATAATCGCAATATCCGTCACCTTCGCGCCACGGGCACGCATAGCGGTAAACGCCTCATGACCCGGAGTATCCAAGAACGTGATACGGCGGCCATTCTGCAACTTCACGTTGTAGGCTCCGATATGCTGCGTGATACCACCGGCCTCACCGGCGATTACGTTCGCACTACGGATATTATCCAATAAAGAAGTCTTACCATGGTCAACGTGTCCCATCACCGTTACGATAGGCGGACGGGCTACCCAATCCTCCTCGTTATCATCTTCCTCATCAGCGTTGATCGCCTCGACAACATCCGCGCTTACATATTCAGTCTTATAACCGAACTCCTCAGCCACAATATTGATCGTCTCCGCATCCAGGCGCTGATTGATCGAAACCATAAGGCCGATGCTCATGCAAGTACCAATAACCTCCGTTACAGATACGTCCATCATGTTCGCCAAGTCGTTGGCCGTAACGAACTCGGTCAGCTTCAATACCTTGCTTTCCAGTTCTTCCTGTTCCATCAACTCGTGCTCACGTTTCACAGCGGCGTCACGTTTATCACGACGGTATTTAGCCCCCTTATTATTCTTATTATTCTTGTTGGTCAAGCGAGCCAAAGTCTCCTTGATCTGCTTTTGAACATCCTCTTCACTAACTTCCGCTTTCACCGGCTTCTTCAAGCGAGGCTTACGGTCGTTATTCGGACGATCGTCACGATTCGGGCGCGGATAATTCGTACCCGGCGTATTATTCACGTCTACCCGATCTTTCTTGATACGTTTACGCTTCTTCTTAGCGTCACCTTCCTCACCCGGTTTAGCAGGAGCGTTCGGTTTAATCAAAGTCGGCGAATTCGGACTCTTATGAGGAGCGCCCGGACCGTTGCTATTATTACCCGGCCGATTGTTATTAAACTTTTGCTTCTCATCACGCTCTTTCCGCTTCTCCTCCTTCGTTTTCTTTTTCGGACGAGTCGATTGGTTAAGCGCATCCAAGTCAATCTTACCGGTTACCTTGATCTTTGACTCCAATTTAACCGAGTTCAAACGGAAAAGATTATCATCCTTTTCCTCGGTCTTCTCTACTTCCTGTTCCGGTTTCACACTTTCCACCTTAGGTTCCGCAACAACCGGTTGCTTCTCTACGGTTTTTTCTTTTTCCACTTCCACTACTATAACTTTTTCTTCTTTTTTCTCCGTGGGAGCCTGCGCAGGCTGCGCGGGTTTAACAGGAGCTTGAGCAGCGGGAGCGGCAGGCGCTTCCTTCACTTTCGGCTCTTCCTTTACCTTAGGCTCTTCTTTCACCTTCGGCTCCTCTTTAGCCTTCGGCTCTTCCTGCTGTTTTTTATGTTGTCCACCATCCAAATCGATATGACCCTTCATTACGATCTTAGGTCTGAATTCTTCCGGTATCACTGTCTTTATTTCCGCGGTCTTCTCTTCTTTCACAGAAGGAACCTCTTTCCGCATACGATCCGCCGCAAAATTACGATCTTTCTCTGGCAGATCCTTTCCAAACTCTTTTACGAGCAAAGCATACTGTTCATCACTGATCCTCGTGTTGGGATTATCCTCAACCGAGAACCCATTCCGGTGCAGGAACTCAACCACCGTGTTGATTCCCACGTTCAATTTTCTCTGTACTTGAATTAATTTTATAGGCATATCTAACTTTGTCGTAATACTTATTCGTTACCTTCATCTTCAAATTCCGCAGATAAGATAGCTAAAAGATCGTCCACGGTCTGTTCTTCCAGATCGGCACGTTCAATAATCTCATTGCGGTCCATAGCAAGGACACTCTTCGCCGTATAGCATCCTATATTCTTCAGTGCGTCGATCACCCAGCTGTCGATCTCGTCGGAGAACTCATCCAAGTAGATATCCTCCTCGTCCGCTCCTTCGATATCACGGAATACGTCAATCGTATACTCAGTCAACATACAAGCCAACTTAATATTCAGACCGCCCTTACCGATCGCTAAAGAAACCTCCTCCGGACGTAGATAAACCTCAGCTTTCTTTTCCTCCTCATTCACACGGATAGAAGAGATCTTAGCCGGGCTTAAGGCACGCTGGATAAACAAAGAGAGATTTGAGGTGTAATTAATCACATCAATGTTCTCGTTTCTCAACTCGCGAACGATTCCGTGGATACGAGAGCCTTTCATACCTACGCAAGCGCCTACCGGATCAATACGGTCATCGTATGACTCGACAGCCACCTTGGCACGCTCTCCCGGGATGCGGGCGATCGCCTTGATCGTAATCAAGCCGTCATTAATCTCCGGAACCTCCAACTCAAACAACCGTTGCAAGAAGACCTTATCCGTACGGGAAAGAAGGATCTTCGGGTTGTTATTATAGTTATCCACACGTTGAACGATCGCACGTACGGTCTCTCCCTTACGATAGAAATCGGTCGGGATTTGCTCGGATTTCGGCAGTAGCAACTCATTACCATCGTCATCCAGCAACAGGATTTCTTTCTTCCACACCTGATAAACCTCAGCGGCGATGATATGGCCGATTTTATCCTTATACTTAGCGTACAAACTGTCTTTCTGCAATTCAAGTATCTTTGAAGCCAAAGTTTGGCGCAAGTTTAAGATCGCACGGCGTCCGAAGTCTGCGAAATGCACCTCGTCGGTCACTTCCTCGCCCACCTCACAGTCGGCATCGATTTTACGGGCCTCCGTCAACGTAAGCTGCAAGTTCTCATCCTCCAATTCATCATCAGCCACAACCGTACGGTTTCTCCAGATCTCGAAATCACCTTTCTCAGGGTTGATAATCACGTCATAGTTCTCATCCGTGCCAAACATCTTGGCGATCACGTTACGGAACGAATCTTCCAAAACGCTAATCATCGTATCTTTATCGATATTCTTCAACTCCTTGAACTCCGCAAGGGTGTCAATCATACTGATTGTTTCCTCTTTCTTGGCCATAATCTTACTTGAATCTTATTAAGTATTTTGTATATTTTATTTCATCAAATGTATACGACTCATCCTCCACCACAGTCACCTTCCGCTTAGCGCCTTCCGGTTTCACCTTCTTCTCGACAGAGACAACCACACCGTTCTCGTCGGCAGATTTCAACACACCGGTCAGCTTCGAGCCGTTTTTCAACAGCATCTCCACCTCGTTTCCGATGTTCTTGACGTATTGGCGAAGTACCTTGAAAGGAGAAGTAATGCCGGCGGAGCCAACCTCCAGCTCATAATCCTCGACGTCACGATCCAGATGCTCCTCCAAATACCGGCTCAACTCGGCGCAATCATCAATGCTTACCGCTTCATCGTTATCAATTTCAACGACTATCAGGTTTCCCGGTTTAATCACCACGTCTACTAAATAATTGCTTGAAGAGGCTAGTTTTTCCTCTATTAATTGGCTTACCACTTTCTTTTCTATCATACACATATCTGTTAAGAACAAAAGAAGGGGACTACCCGCCCCCTCCTCAACTTCACTTAATCGCCCGCAAATATACAAAAAATCAATGAGTTCTCAAAATATCCTCATCTTTTTACAGAAAAAATTAATACGACACAAACCGGATTACTATCCATAGTAATCAGAATTAATATCTATAGAAATCCGATTTACTATTGATAGTAATATTTATTAACACTTTTATGCCTATCTTTGCTGCCGAATACGAAGGGGTGCTCGCAAAATCCTTCACGAAAGGAGCGGGCTGAGATCATACCCATAGAACCTGTACAGGTAATGCTGTCGTAGGGATTCATGCTTCTCTGATCCTTTCTATTCATCTATTTAGTTTTAAAGCAAAAAGATGAAAAGATGAAAAATGTATTGGTTATCTTGGCCGGCTCCTTACTGGCTACAACCGTCAAGGCACAAATGCCCAGTCCGGTCGACTCCTTGAAAATCTCAAAAGACGTATCTTTGGATGAAGTAGTTATTACCGCTACCAAAGTCGGGAAAGAAACCCCGGTAGCTTATAGCGACATCTCCAAACAAGAGCTAAGCAGCCGGAACAACGGGCAAGGTATCCCATTCCTTATCTCCCAATCCCCGTCTGTTATCATGACCTCGGATGCCGGAACAGGTATAGGTTACTCCGGTTTTCGTATCCGGGGTACAGACGCAAACCGTATCAATATCACGATCAATGGCGTACCGGTTAATGACTCCGAGTCTCATACCGTATTCTGGGCTAATATGGCCGATATAGCCTCCTCGGTAGAATCGATCCAGATCCAACGAGGCGCCGGAACCTCTACGAACGGAGCCGCAGCTTTTGGCGCTACAGTCGCCATGCAGACCGAGAAACCGTCCTTAAAGCCTTACGGCGAATATTCCGTATCAGCAGGTTCTTTCGGTACGCTGAAGCATACGGTAAAAGGCGGTACCGGATTACTTTACGATCATTTCGCTTTCGACGCCCGCTACTCCAATATCCGTAGCGACGGCTTTATCGATCGTGCCTCCGCCCGTATGAGCTCTTACTATGCCTCCGCCGCTTTCTATGCCGATAATACATTGATTAAATTCCAAGCCTTCGGAAACAGCGAGAAGACCTATCAAGCATGGAACGGTGTTCCGTCTTATTTACTTGACACAGATCGTAGCTATAATCCATGCGGAGAATATGAGGAAAATGGAGTGAAGAAGTTTTATAACAATCAGACGGATAATTATTGGCAACACAACTACCATTTAATGGCCAGCCAGCGTATCGGAGATTTCTGGAATATGAACCTGACCCTTCATTACACCGATGGTAACGGATATTACGAGGATTATAAATCGAAAGCCAAATTCAGCAGTTATAAGCTACCGGAATATATCGATCCGGAGGGTAATACCGTAAAAAAGACGGACCTTGTGCGCCGTAAATGGCTCGACAATTATTTCTATGGAGCCGTTTATAGCGCGAACTATCAACATGACAACACCCGCCTTACGCTGGGAACCGCCATCAACAACTATGTAGGCGACCATTTTGGCCGGGTAATGTGGACCAAAAGCGCAAACGTCTTGCCACAACCGGATTACGAATATTACCGCAATACCGGTAAGAAATTAGACTACAACGCATACGCAAAATTGACCCAACGTCTTTCCCCTCTTTTCACCGGCTATCTGGACTTACAATACCGTGGGATCCATTACACCATTAAGGGAAACGATGACAAAGCCGAGGAAGAGCTGGACATTCATAAGAACTGGAACTTCTTCAACCCGAAAGCCGGTATAAACTTCCATAATAACGGCCATAACGCATTCGTCTCTTTCTCCGTCGCAAATCGGGAACCGAACCGTGACAATTTCACGGAGGCAGGCCCCGAAGAACGTCCTACCCACGAGACCTTATATGATTACGAGGCCGGTTATAGTTTTGGTAACAACCGTTTCCGGGTTGGAGCCAATCTCTATTTCATGGATTACAACAACCAATTAATCCTGACCGGCAAGATCAGCGAGATTGGTGAGGCCCTCACTTCCAATATAAAGGATAGCTACCGAATGGGCATCGAGCTTACCGGAGGTGTACAAATCACCTCTTGGCTGAATTGGAACGCGAACGTAACCCTCAGCCAAAATAAAATCAAGCATTTCGTGGAATACGTGGATAACTGGGATACCGGAGTACAAGAGATCAACGATCTAGGTACAACGAATATCGCTTTCTCCCCAGACCTAATCGCAAACAGCATGTTCGATTTCGCTTACAAAGGGTTTATCGCTAGTTTCAACTCGCAAGTAGTAGGCCGCCAATACATAGACAATTCAAGCAACAAGGATCGTTCCATCGATCCCTACTTTATCAATAGCCTACGTATCGGTTACGCCTTTCACCCCAAATTCATGAAAGAAATAGCCTTAGACGTGACTATCAACAACCTCTTCAACGAGAAATACGAGACCAACGCATGGGTATACTCGTATATCGAAAACGGCACACGTAAAAAGGATGACGGTTATTTCACCCAAGCCGGCACGAACGCCATGGCCAGGATCACCTTCAAATTCTAACTTAATTTTCAATTATCAATTCTCAATTTTCAATTACTAAAATGGTTTGGCTAGAATACTTCGGAGTAATAACCGGTCTACTCTATCTCTTTCTAGAGATTAAACAACATAAGGCCATGTGGGTGGTGGGATTCCTCACCTCCCTCGTGTATGTATTTGTCTTCCTGTCCGCTAAGATCTATGCGGACATGGGATTGCAAACCTATTACGTAGGAATCAGCATATACGGTTTCTATCAATGGACCCGGAAGAAACATGAGACACACACGGAAAACGACAGTCTTCCCTCCGACCGTATCCTATACACCCATCTGAGCCTTCCGCTTTTCGTGGGGATTATCGGAACATTGGCCGTTGTATTCGCCATCTTATGGTATCTCCTTCATCAATTCACGGACTCTCCCATCCCCGTAGGCGATGCGTTCACCACGTCGGTAGGCATTGTCGCTACTTGGATGCTGGCAAGGCGAATTATCGAGCATTGGATTTTTTGGGTAATCGTAAACCTCGTTTCCGTATATCTTTATTACCTTCGGGGCTTGTATCCGACGATGCTACTCTATTTTTGCTATGCGACACTAGCCATAGTAGGCTATTACAATTGGCGGAAGAAAGGGGAAGAGTTTTGAATTATGAATTTTGAATTATGGGAGATAATATGGAAAGTCTGGAAGGAGGATGTGTGATCGTAGCGAATGGGAGATTTCCTTCCGCTGAGTTACCCTTGAGATTATTAAAGGAAGCGAAAACGATTATCGCTTGTGATGGAGCCGTAAAGACACTTTATGAAAAGGGTATTCATCCGGACGCTATCGTAGGAGACTTGGACAGCATACCCGCCGGCCTGCGCGAACGCTACGCAGACCGAATCCATCATGTAGAGGACCAAGAGATCAACGACCTCACCAAATCCGTCCGTTTCGCCCATACCCAAGGCTATCGAGAAGTTCTCATATTAGGAGCTACCGGATTGCGTGAGGATCATACATTGGGAAATATATCCCTTCTTATGGACTATGCCCACTTATTCACGCGGGTGGAGATGTTATCCGACTATGGCCTTTTCACTCCTATCTTAAAAACAACAACCTTCGCTTCTTATCCGGGACAACAAATCTCCATTTTCGTTCTTTATCCCGAAGGAGAGATTAGTACGGAAGGACTCCGCTGGCCCATTCGCCAACGAAAGCTCACCTCATGGTGGCAAGGAACTCTCAACGAGGCTTTGGGAGACCAATTCACTGTCACTCTCTCCCCGGATTGCCGGGTAATCATTTACAGGGAGGCATCCCATACAAAAGAATAGTCCTGAAAAGTATCACTACTTTCCAGGACCCTTACACCCCTCAACTTTACATGCTTAAATAAGAAGCGTTCGCTTCCTTATCAAGCAGATAATTTTTTTAACTCATTCTCTTTCCATTCGGAAAAACCTTCTACCCTATCCCTTATCTGGAACTGTAGCTTATCGTCGGCAACCAACTTCAGCACAGCCGTGGGAGAAAGCGGCAAATACATATCATTCACGGCGAAAAAAGCTTTCAGTAAGACCACATCATAGTCGCTGCGGATCACTTCTTTCTTTAATACAACCGGCACCTCCATCTGAGTCAGATAATAGGCTGAACGTTCGTATGCGCACCAAGCATCTCCTTCCAGATACAGATAGACATTGTTTGGATTATCTACCTCATGAGGCAGAACCAACTCTACTACATCTGATGCTTGTTCCATATAAAAGAAATTATTATTAATATTTGTCTTCATGACATTTACAAATTAAGCGCCTTCTACCCTATACATAGGGAGGAATAGCTATCATTTTACAGCGTTGAAACTATCAAATATCGCATTATCCTCTATTTTCTTGCGTAATTCCTCTAAATTTATAGCTGCGGCCTTTACGCCCATATCCTGAGCCTGCTTCAATAGGGTCTCCGCTTCTGTCAAATCACCGGTCAACATACTTAACACTCCTTTCGCGTGAACCGCCTCTGGGGCGTTCCCCGCTTTCGCCAAATAGTTCTTAGCGGAAGCATAATCACCCTTGCCCATAGCGATATTCGCAGCGTTAAGATTCGCTACCGGATCATTCGGGAACATACGGACAGCGATATCAAATACATTATTATATTCGTCACTACCGATCTCATAGCTGTTAGCCACCGCAAACATCTCCCCTAAACTTAGCTGTTGCGGACGAGTCTTGATAATCTCACGCCCCTCATCCACCGTAAACTCACGTACCGTATAATCAATCTTATATTCCGAACGACGTAACGAAGGGAAAATATCTTTCAACACATAACGGAAAGCGGCGCCACCACCCAAGGCACGTAACTTAGCCTCCTTGCGATCCGGATCATCCGAGCTATCGATAATCGCCAATACCTCGCTACGATTCGGCACATTCGGATCGGCCTCTACCTTTTCCTTAAAACCGACCCAATCTTCCGGTTCCGAGCTCATCGTGAAGAAATCAGCCTTGAAGTCATTCTTCTGGCGGATATAGTCACGTAACGCTTTGACACGATTATCCGCCAATTTCTTATTACTAGCGTAAGAGCCTTCCGGTGAGGCATATCCTTTCAGTACGATACCTGTCGGTTTCACGTTCTTATCCTCTGTAACGGTACGGATCGTATTATTGATCTTCGCCAACTCCACCGCATTATTACGGAAATCAGGAAGAATCTGATATTTACCCACTTGGAAGTCCAAGAAAGCCGTACCGACTTCCGCACGATGCTTCTCCGTCTCTGCCATCGGCGTGATATAAGAGAATGTAGGCTGAACCTCATAGCGCTTATCCGGACGACGACGAATCTTGTCCGCGATCAATAACGGACTACCGGCCTCTTCCTTACCGCAACCGCATAGATTCGGGTCTAACACGACACGTGCGTCTTTCATCCAATCCTCAAAAGGCACGGCGGTTTTATAACTTACCACTTGATCTTCCTTCCCGGCTTTCAAGATAGTATAATGAGGTACGTCGTTCAAATTATCCAAGGCGACCTCACGGTTATATACTTTCTGGCGGATACGTCCGTTCACCAAAATAGAAGGAAGCCCCTCCTTTTGCGAAGCCGATTCCAAGACGGGGGTCAGTTCCAAATAGCTACGGGATTTCACCGCATCGCTACTTACCGTCACCACGGCATCGATATATACCGAGTCACCCTTCTGTACCACGTCGTTACATATCACTTTAACTCCATCCGAGGCAGTCTGTCCCATGATCGCCGGAGACACGACGGCCATCATAGCCGCCATCATATATGTATTTATCTTCTTGTTCATCGCTTGGGTCATTTAATAAAGTAAATAATAGAAATAGCCGCCTTCGTAACCCCGAAATAGTCTTTCGTTTCGCTTTTCAATACGGTTCCGCAAGTGGCACAAGGATATTTATCATAATCCAGATGCACCCAACCGATACCCAGCACGGCTTCCATGCTCCACCGATCGCTTAACAACCACTGATAACCATAAGAGAGTCCAGCGCCATACAAATTACCTTGATAACGGTGATTCTCCATATTCTTGCTCAAGAACTTTAGGCCTCCAACATTGTAATCCGCATAATGCGCATGCAAGCCGAAGAAATGTCCATTAAACTTCTCACACAACCAATAACGAGCTTCTGGTTGTACCAGCCAATGTTTCATACGAGCCTCATCACCAAACTTCCATCCATTATAGTTGCCGGATAGATCCAGCGACCATTTTTTAGCCAAGCCAACCTCTACGCCCAAGTTGATCGTAGCAGTCGCATCATAGAGCAAGTTCGACTTCACCGCGAACTTCTGGCCGTAAACGCCTGTCGTAGCTACCAAGAGCAGGACTAGGAAAAGAATTCTCTTCATATCGAATATTTTTTCGTTTTTATTATACATACGTGAATGCCTTCACTTCGACGAGCTCGCATTCAACTGTTTAAGTAATAATTTACCGGGCTTAAACTTCACGCTTTTACGAGCTCTTATCATATAAGCCACCCCATTCTTAGGATTTCTGCCGATCCGTTCGGTTTGTTCCCAAGCGGAGAGCGTTCCAAAGCCCAATAGCATCAAAGAACCATCACTTTCCAAAGCCTCTGTCGTAGTCTCTTCCCAAGCTTGAACAAAGCGCATCGCCTCCGCTTGCGTAACCGACAATTTATCAGCCAATGTTTTCACGAGTTCTCTCCTATTCATCCCTTTCACTTTTAATTTGCATCACAAAAATAGATTATAACATTTCTTAGCACGATAGGTGTGAGTTTCAACTTTAAAGGGTAAACCTACCAACTATCCTTGATTGATAAGAACACCTATTCATTTCAAAGAAGGTGATAGGAACACCGATACTTTAGAAAGAGAATAAGGGGCATACTCGCACAAGTATGCCCCTTACAGCTAAAAAGTGAAATAAGAACTAACTTTTTAGCTGCGGGTTGGCAACATCCAGCACGCAAAGAAAATCCTCGTTTTGCTCCTTGAAGGGAGACTGCTCAAATAAAAAATTCAAATCCATGTTCTTCAATCTATAGTATCTATACCATAAAGGCAAGGACTATTTTCCGGATAAACAATATCATCCCGATTAAATAAAGCATTCATGAGACGGTTATAACCTGAGATCTTCCTGTCGGCCAAACCGGCGCTATCCGATCCTTTTGATCGAAATAAGAGCTGTATCGTGACATATCCTTTTTAAGAGAAGGGCGAAATAGGAGAAAGATGATCGCTATAAGTGACGTTTTTTGCGGAAAAGAGCGCTTTTTAGGATACGATAGGCGGCGAAAGGCTACGCGACAGGTCGCGTTGGGCAACGCCAGTAGTGCCGCTGGGCATCATAAGCAGTCAAGAATAGGGTTGTTGATACTTGTGAATGGGCATCATAACCTTGTCACAACCCAGTTCTAACCCCATAAAATCCCTCAAGTACCCCTCTAAATATGAATTACGGTGAACTAATTTCGCTAGAATGAAAGGGTGTTTTTCAATATCTACGTATATGATAAGCAATTACTGTTTTTTCTTACGTATTTGGAGGCAAGCCGTAGGTCGGGACGGAAAAAGAGATTCTCCGGGAGTTAAGGATACAAAGTGTCAGATTGATTTATGCTATCTACTGAAAAAATCGGCAACTCATCAAGTAAACTAGCGTATCATGACAGCCCTAAAACAAATTAAATACGAATCACGGATCTAACGCTTATGTTTTATATGGAAGAGAATTCTTTCGGAAATTCATCTTCCATATAAAACATCGGAAATAAATTATAACATCTCATTCTACGATAAGAATAAATTCAAACAAAGATTATCAAACCATCAATCTCTCTATGAATTCACTATTAATCAAAGGTAAATTTAATCTCTGGAGAATAAGGTGTCGCAGGGGCTATATTTACATCCAACATTCCATTTGCCGGTAAACGAGATGTCGATAACGTTCCTGTCACTACGTACTGATTGCCTCTTACAAAGCCATTAGTTGCACAATCAACTGTCCGAACAGGGTTAATACTTATGTTATAGGTTAATTCCTGTTCGGTCTGCTCTTTAATTGTAATCTGTTCAATAAGTTTACCCCCCGTTTCGCCAATTGGTAATAGCACAAATTTTTTAAGTTTTCCCCAAGATGTAGGATTACCAGTTTGATCTAAAGCTATGCAATGGACACCTTCTAAGCTATATTCTTCAGTCAGTTCTTGCGAACCTATAGCCAGATTTCCTACGATTGAGACTTTCAACACTTTTGATAAGTCATTGGGATAAAAAGATTTTTCATAGGTATAAAAGGTCAATCGCAAACGACTAGTAGGATTAGAAGAACTTATCGTATTTCCCCTCAAGGCCGTCAATTCTTCGTTACGCATCATTAATTGACTTTGCGTCTCCACATTATCAATAACGATAGACTTTATTGACAAAACTCTCACATTAGGAGTTCTTGTCACAACCTTTTTACTTGCCCCTGTTAAATGAGCTATTTTATCACTATTAGGATTAATCTTTTGTCCATTATATTCAAATACATGGTCTTTACAATTATATACAGTAGCTATATAACCTGCAGAAGGATTATCTTTCACAAACGTGCCATCAGAGTAAATATATCCTGGGAAGTCTTTATCTTGCAAACTATTTATTTGAGTGCTCAATGCTTTAACTACCGTTTCTGGAGTAGTTCCCCCAAAGTCATATATCGTCTCAGGAGCTTCCGGCTTCGTTTCAGGACTCTCCACCGTCAAATCCAGATCCACCCTAGCCGCTAATTGGGTCAGATGGAAAACACCGTCTTTAATAGCACCTTCCTGCCTTGTGATAGAGCCATCAGCATTAAATTGAATGATTCCCTCTCCCACTTTAACTAAAGATTTAGGATTGAAGGTGTAATATTTACTTCCATCCGAAAGAGTGCCACCTAAAGTCCCATATGTAGTGCTAAAAGAACGGATTGAGCTATAAGATGCTTTTTCCCATTTAATCCCACCATCCAATGCGGGAGGATTAGCTACGGCCACAATTTTCAAGGGAGTATTTATCGGTAAACTAGGAATATCAATCGCAAATTCTTTAGATTGATTAACAGTATAAGTATGCCAACTAATTAACCGATCCCATCCGCTACTTTCTCCCGAGTAAATTGCGATGAAACAATCTCCAACATATAATTCATCCTCTGTAGCGATCTGCTCCCCTGCTTTCGTAGCGATATTCCCGGCGGTAGTATTAGCCAAGAACGACAGGGAAAAGGAAGCGGTCTCAATACCTTCGTTCTCTATTATAATCTCCTCGTTACAAGCTGTAAAAGCCATTAGTAAAGAGAGACAACCTATGAATATATTTCTTACTTTCATACTATTTATATTACCCTTATTATTATTTCGGAATCAACTCTCTTATTATCCTATTTCATCTCAGGATCTATCGGACCCAATTCTATATAATTCGAAATCCAATCATCCACTACAAACCGGATATCTTCCGTATGATGGGTGATAGTTACGTACAATTTATACAATTTACCGGCATCTACCCTCTCTATAGGTGTACCACCGGAATCCCCCGGAGACTTTATGGTATAAGATCTCTCATATTCGGCATCATTTATCTTATATTGAATGGAAAGATAAGTTTTATCTTCTGACGTGGCAGGGTTCTCATACGTATAAAAACGGGTTCCTCTAGGAGCATAACCATAAGCATCAGCAATGTCATCGGTGGCCGCTCCTCTCACTTTCGATTGAAGCACTACATTTCCTAATCTCACGCCTGTTATATTCTTTTCAGTCGCAATTGTCTTACCAGACTCATCCCAAACCTTGAATTCCGCCAATTCTACCGCAGCGGAACGCTGTCTTACACCAATCTCAACCTGATTACATGAAGTTGGGGTATGTTCGTATATCAGTTTATCGGTAGTCTTGATACTTTTCCCTTCTAATATCTTCTCACCCACTTTCACGAATACCGTAGGATTTTCCAGTAATACGGTGTTCATCAATGCGCCATAAGTTGCCGCCGCCTTCAAAGCATTCAAACTACTTGTCTCCGCATAAGCTCCACTATTCGGATTTACTTGAGCTACCGCGACAAACTTTAAATCCTTACGTTTAGACGGGTCATTGGAGACTTTCAAGATCACATGGGTACCTAATTGATGCCTAAGGCTATTACTTTCCTCTATTGGCCATATTTTATCAAAAGTATTATTTGCACTATTTTCATACCATTGAGTAGCGATTGGTTCGCTATCCTCCGAAACCTGACCATTAGAGCATTCGAATACCGCAAGGAAACAACGGACTACAGAGCTTTCATTTCCATTGGCATCTTCTGTCTTATCAGAACCATCTTCATTTTTAGGTATTTCCACAGTAGAACCTTTGGTAGACACGCCATTACCTGTAGCCAAAGAGATTTCAAACTCTGCGGTTGTCTCCGACTGAGCCTGAATCTCCTCACCCACATTATCAATATCTTCGTCCATAGAGCAGGACACCGCAATGAACAAAGAGCTTAAAGCAAATAATATATTTCTTACTTTCATAATGGATTGAAATTTCGATTGTTTTACAGAAGCAAAAGTATAAGAGTCCATTAAAAACGACGATAGGCGTAACTTTCAACTTTAAGGGGTAAAACTAGCATAATACGCCAAGGCTTTTAAAACGATAGCATAACCTATCTAAGGCGATAGGGATACCTATGTAAGGATATCTTAAATGAAAATAGCCCAAGTTTTTAGACTTGGGCTATTTCTATTATACTAATATCATTCAAATTAATTACCATCAAGTTCCTTTGAACAACTATCAGTATTACATCTTATCGCTTTTTTTGATAGACACAACGTACATAAGCCTTCTCTATGCCTGTAGCTCTTCTAATAGGTTTCTCCCAATAATATATCCCGTCAGTAGTCCAGTAGGGTGCACCATCTTGCGGCTTCAATGGCCCAGTTTCCAAATCCACCATTTTTTGTAATTGAGCTGGAGTAGGCACATAAGAGTATAAACTCGAAGATGGAGCCGAAGATGGATAAAAATATGGATTAGTAGGGCCACCATGAGCTGTACAAAGAGCAGGACGAGTTACATTACCATCCCTAAATTCACTTACCATTGCTATATCTTTCGTAACCAAACTACCGCCATCTTCGCTTTTACGGTCTATACGTTGAGCATATTCCGCATTGGAATCACTCGGACCATACCCCACAGTTGTTAAACAAAGCAGCGGATATTCTTTAACGATCAACTCTGCTTCATCATTAGACAGGTCAAATCTTCTTGTTCTATATATATTCCCTGCTACAATATCATCAATCTCACCAACATTTGAGGAATAAGTATAGCTCTCAGCATTCCCATTTTGTTGATACCAGTTTCCAGCAGTATTATATGCCGTCTGTCCCAATATACCTAAATTAATACTTTTAACTCTATATTCTTTAAATGTCCCACCAATAATCTTTGCAAGATTTTGAGATAGCTGATTTGTAAACTGCCAAGGATAATATAGATATTGATTATCATCATAATAACCCACCTGCATATCACTACCTGTGAACCCAGAAGTTGTTATTGTTTGGATTTTCGTAGAACTATTAATCACAAAAAACTTAAAGAAACTATCCGAAGAACCATCAATTTCCAAGGTACCAGATGGGATAAACGTCACATCATTCAATTGAGCATTCACACGCCACTCATATTTCAACTCATCGTAACCACCAGTTCCATTAAAAACTAGTTGTACTTTATAATGAGTATTTCTCTCAATATCAAAATTCTTCCTAGCATCACCTCCTAGGAAAAAACGATAATGAATATCACCTGTACCCATTACTGTTGCTGATTTCCAAATAGAATATTTCCCTTCTACCTCTATATAAGAGCAAGCGGTCTTATTTGCCCACTTTGCATTCCATGTATCAAATGGTAAATTATAATTACTCGCTCCTCCAGTATTTGGCCCATCACTAGCCTTGTCAAATGGATTTTTCCATGCTTCACTATTACTAGTCTTCTCTCCTTGCAAATTCTCATACATATAGAATTCACAACTTGATGCACCTTCCATGATTTGCGTACGAGTCGTATGGACATCACCAACATTCAAGGTCTTTTCGGGAAGAGGAAACAAAGAATATTTTTCAGGCAAATTCCTAACATAAACATTACTAATCACTAGCTCCACCTTTTCATCCATGTCCGTATGGATATTATTCACTACCTCGAATGAGATCTTAGAATAAGGAGGTATGACACTCGCTTGTATATTTCCAGTAAGGGGAACAAGGTTACTTCCTTGTTTCTTAGATATTTCATCAACGTCAATAACTAATTCAGATACAGTTCCTGCCTTATAAGCGGCCACACTTGCATCATAATTAGCATCTACAAAACCTAACATAGGGGAACTTGGCTCCTTGGTTGGAATAGCGGTAGCATTTTTTGATTTCCAAGTTTTCAAGCTAGCCTCATCCGCAAACATCTTTTCCAAAGAACCCTCTTCTGAATCCCAATTTGCGATTACATAGATTTTCTTCGTGCCTGTAGTAGTAGGCAATCTCAAACCGGTTTGCTCCGAGGCAGCCCCCTCCGTAAGCGTTAATGGAACCACCTTCAGTTCATTGTCTTTATCCACATCATAGATCAAGGCATGCAATGAAGTAATTGATCCGAATTGCTCACCACCTGCTTTTGTTTCCACGACCGGAGCGTTTGGAGTGTTCAAACTCAACGTGATAGTAACCGGCTTACCAATCTCCACGTCCTTTCCCGCACCTCCCGGCTCAATTATATCCTCATTCGTGCAAGCGAACAGACCTAGGAGGAAGCATAATAATACTAGTATATTCTTTATTCTCATAATGGATTGAATTTTTCTATTGTTTTACGATAACAAAATTAGAGGAATCCATTATTCGGCACGATAGGCGTAACTTTCAACTTTAAGGGGTAAAACTAGCATATTGAATATAGGCATTTGAGGGTGTGGCTAAAGCTATCTTAGGCGATAGGGATACCTATGCAGGGCGCAAATCCATCCATCGTAGGACAAAAAAACGGAGTCCGGAAATTCCGAACCCCGTTCTCGCTATTAATCGTTATGAAAGAGTTTAATCAATTCACGTCTGTCTCAGTTTGCGTGATGACTGTCCAAGGCTCAACCTTAATGCTAAAACTGATACAAGCGTTCAACTCGCTTGTGTCGGGATCCTTAGAGCCTTCACCGGTTATCGTAGCGTATATCTTATAGATGGTATTACGTTGTACACCAATAATGCCACTAGTCGCATCTTGCTTAATTGGTATACGGTAGTAGCGATCACTTTTAACCACATCATTACCGAGTCCTTCCGTTTTTCCATTTGGATACCAATTGCCCTGAAGAATTAACATGGTCTGTATCTTTCCAGATGGAGAATCAACTTTATTCAGATCATCATCTGCAGGCATCGGTTTATCCCCCTTCATTTCAAACACATAAAATTGAGGCATCTCTTTATGTCTGTTACTAGGATCACCCTCATCGCCCTCAATTGTCTGGTCATCAAACTTAAACCAGTAAGTCCCATCATAATTTATGTTTCCATTTGAAATATTCTTAGAATGATCATTACCCGTCATTGCGATATCTACCCCCGCATCCATTGTCCAATGTAAAGAAGGTATATTTTCACTACCGTTCACTAAGAAATAGTCATCCCGCTTATAGCTACAACCATGAGAATATGTGGTAGCATTGTCCAAACTGTACGGTTTTGCGTCAGCATAGATAAGAGAAGTATTGCTAGCGTTCGCAATATATACATGTGTCAACTCAAATGACGCGTTAGCATAATTGTTCTTAAAGTCGCAATCAATAGCTTGAAGTTGGACACGGGCTACATGGCGGGTTAATGGGATTTTATCAGCATCTGGAGTTTCATTTGGATTATAAGTGCCTCCTCCTTCAGTCCAGACACTACCACCAGAAGACGTAACTTTTTTATGTTCCTTACCAATTTCAGTATTCTTTGTATATACAACTGTAGGTGATGCAACTGCAGTTACCCAGTTATCATACTCCGTACCGGCTAATAGTTTTTTTCCGTTTTCAGTACCTCCACCAATCGTAACTATCTGGCTGAACATCGGCACATACGTTTGCGTAACACCTGGCGCTGGATGCACATGTGTAAAATCAACCAAACTTTCAAGTTGGGCGTTTTTCACATCTCCTAATGTAGCAGGAGGTGTAGCAAGTTTCGTATTCGCCAGAAATATCACTTTCAATTGCGTATCGGAAAGTTCACCTGCCGCCGTAGCCTTTACCTTGACAACTATATCCTCTATGGTTTTTACGGAATAAGCACCATTCGCAGTAACCGTTTTCATAGCGGCAAATTTATAATCACCCTCACTAGTCCCCTCTGCATAAAATAAATAAGCGGTTAGTTCTTGTATAAATTGCTCTGTATTACTACCGTTTTCTTCTGCATCAACCGCTTTTGTCTGTATCCCATCCAAAGCCGTAGCGGTAAGAGAGACGTTCGCGTCTATCATCTGATAGTTCTCTTCCGGTATCTCGATGCCATTCGAGCTATCGTCCGAGCAGGAGGCAAAAGTGCATGCGGCGAAGGAGGCTAATAATAAATGTCTTAGTTTCATATCCTTTTGTTTTTTCTTGTTTATACTAAATTTCATTCCCTATGATTCCATTACTTAGTCTATTACCGGATGCTGCATTACCGGGCCCCAGCCTACTACCTGCACGGCTATATTCAAGTTGGTATCTACCTCGGGTTCCGGATCCGGACCTGGGCCCGGGTCTGGCGTTACGGGAATATTGTCGAAACTTTCGCCGTCAAAATAAATACGGAGACGGTAAACGTAGTTGCGACGGATGAAATTATGATCATAGCCGTTCTGCAAGCCACCCGCATTGATCACCGCCGTGAAGATTTTCGTATGGTCCTGATAACTGGAATTTCCCCGTAAGGTAGCTTTTACGGCGATCATCGTGTGATCGTCGCTTTTCATATTTTCCATTACATAATGAACGAATGGCGTATTGGATATCGAAGTGCCATCATTTACCAACAGATCCTCGAACGAGGTATCTTCCGAATTTCGCACGGCATCGGGAGCCTCTGTCTCTCCCCAATCCGCCTCACTGAAATAGTAAGACTTTGTCTTCATATTGTAGATACCTACCGCATCGATTCGCACCTCACGTCCGGCGAACGGCGTTCCGGCAAAACGAGTGGATATATTCACCAAATCAATACGTGCGGCTACACGGGTCAAAAGGATAGGGTCGGAGATGCCATCCACATTCTGATCGCCAAGATCCGTATATCCTAAATAGTTATCTTCCTCAGATAAAGCGGATTTTGTAACGATCACTTGACTACTCATCGTCAGGTTCGTTTGCGATTGCGAGGAGAGGTCTATCAAGCGAGTCTGGAACTCATCGTATGTAGAAACGGTAGATAATAAATCTCTCGGCACGTTCGCCAAGACAATGATCCGTGCCCGGACAGCCTTCGTTGTCGGCACATCGGCTATTATGGCGGAATGTTCCGCCCCGGAAAGAGCCTCCCATTTATAACCGAGCAGTTCCGTACCGGTCTCATTAAATACTACCACGGCCAAATTATTGATATAAGCCTCACCCTCCAACTCATTCACGTCATTGGGATTATAGGCCTTCGTAGCCGTACCGGACGCCTTGACAGCGACGGACAGCTTAGCGCCTTCTAAGGGAAGAACCGGATCCTCATCTTTAGAACAACTCACACAAGCGAGAATCGCCAAACCGGATAAAAATATGTTCGCTAATAATTTCATGTTCGTATCGTATTTCTTAATTATATATGATGAGGTACCCTTTAATGCATCGGAATATCTTCTTCCACTACTCCCCAAGGACGAACGGTTGCCCGGACGGATAAGGTTCCGCCCTCACCCCATTCAAGGATCAGATGGGTATTCTCTCCCGCGCTCGTATAAATAGGATCACCGTTCTCGTCTACGTTGGCCGAGCCTAACGAGACTCCATTGGCACTGATCGACACAGCCATATCCTGTCCCGGGCAAGCGGTTTGCATAGAGGGGGTTATCCATTCTACCCCGGACTCGTTCCACGCACCTTCCGGATTATAATATACGCTATCGCCAATCTGCGTGCCACGGTAATCAAAACCACTTAATGTATTATTCAAGTAGAAGTCGCAATCCACGGAACTTCTCAACCCCATCCTGCCGAGTTGCTCTTGCAACCCTCGGGTCTCGATCGTGACCGTACCCACTTTCGGACGAATCACGATCTCAGTCTCCTTCGCTACGCCTCCGGCTTTTGTCAACACTTGTTCGCTACCATAATAAAGGCTGTCCGGGGTAACCGCCAAACCATCTTGGCTTTTCAACATCACTTTCAAGTCCTCTATGGTCTGGGCCTCCGATACGGATTGCTTTTCACCCAAGGCATTCACGTTGCCCCATGCCACGATACGTAGACTACGATCGGCGGTATAGCCATCCAACACGATCTCATTGCGGGAACGGATAAAGTTCTTATCCAAGCTACGTTTCTCCAAGTAATTCAGATTCTCGTCGAATATATACAGATCGGTAGATTCCATCCATCCGTATTCCGTTATATCGTCTCCCTTGATATTCTCGACCTTCAGTTTGAGCGTATAGCATTGATCCAAATCCTCCTTGATGCAGCTAGTCGCTATAATAGCGAACAAAGCCACAACCGAGAGAAGCAATTTCTTTGTAAACAGTATGTGTTTCATAATCCTAATTTTTTCTTATCAATTATTTTACCCTATATTGCTTTATTCTACTTCCTCATGGATAGTCTTCACGTTCCATGGCTCCACTTTCACGGATGCGCTCACATTGGCGGAGATCATCGGATCGTATGGGATCTCGGAACCGGGGCCGATAATCGTTAAAGAGATCTCGTATTTGTAGTTACGTTGAACATAGAAACCTTTTTGAGTTCCAGTTTTCCCGTCAATCGTAACTTCCGCTCCTACAGGTATCGCATAATAACAATTTTCTTTTTTCACATAATTAGTTTCACTATCAGCCAAACCATTCGGCAGATAGGTATAATCTCCTTTTACGATCAATAAGGTGTGGTTAGCGTAATCCCGGTTCGCGGAAGCTTTGTCCGCTTCAGCGATCTCTCCTAATTTATTTTCATATACATAGAATTCATGATTCAAGGCTGTATTGTCTGTAGTATGAGCTTTTGCTAATTCATCTCTTTTTGTCTGAGTTCCTTTTTTATAAGAACCCTCGTCGATATTCGGAGATTTTGAGAATTCTTTACCTACCATATAATTTGAATATCCAAAACCTGTGCCTGTAAAGTCAAATGTTTTCTCTATTCCCCCCCAATTGGATGCGGAAGCTACGCAGGAAACACCTTTCGCGCTGGCGATAAAGACTTCTTTTAAAACAAAGTCTTTACTTATATAATTCGCATTATTAAGATTGTCGATCTCTGCAGAAGCCAAAGCGATCGAAGCAACATCGCGGACTAATCGAACCGGGCCTGCTCCATAAATTTCTTTACCGGCTTGACCTCCTACGGTTATATCATCGCCTTGCTTCGTACTATAACCAATACAATTAGTCGTATTCGCAACCAAAGTTACTGTAAGCACCTCGCTGCTCATAGTCAAACCTTTTTCCAGAGTTTCCTCCTCCAGCTTAATCACCGTAGCAAGAAACGCGTCTTTCGTACCGGCATAGGCCAACGCTGCCTGAACATTTGCCGAAGCATTGGCCACGACAACAACTTCCGCTACACCCGCATAGACCTCTTTCGGACCGATTTCTTGCGTGGTCACGTCTGTACTTGTAGAGGTCTTTATGTCCTCACCGCTCACCGTATATACCATACTCCAGCCCGTACCGAACACTCCGACCGTAAGCGTATTCACGTCTGCGTCCGTAGGAGTAGCCTCCTCTGCCGCCTTCGTCATCGCACCCTTCTCGCTCTTGATCGCCAAGGCCAGTTGCGCTTTCTCCAGTACCGGCGCTTCCGGAATCTCTATCGTGTTATCGTCCGAACAAGCGACCAGACCACATAACACCAACGATAAAAGAATATATCTCTTGAATCTCATAGTATAATATTTTTTATTTCCACATTTAATATGTGACAAAAATAGAAAGGATATATCGTGGCGCTGATAGGCAGAACTCTCTATAATAAGAGATAAATGTATCAATTTCATAAAAGTGATAGGTTTCCCTACCTTTTGCAACTTTCACCTATAGAAAAAGGCTCAATCCGTGTATTTTATGCTACCGGGGTGGTACTCGGATCATCCTAGTAACAAATATACATAATCACTTAAATTCAGCAAAATCATGGCAAGAAAAAAGAATGAGATGAAAGCGAAAGAGCCCGTAAAGCTCCGGTTCAAGAAACTGTCGAACGCGAACCTGTCCATATATCTGGACATCTATTACAAAGGAAAGAGGTATTATGAGTTCCTCAAGCTCTATCTCACCCCGGAACGTTTCCCTGAAGACCGTGATAAGAACCGGATCACTTTGCGATTAGCCAATAGTATCAAGGCACAACGGATCATTGATCTTCAGAACGAGATTTATGGTGTCCGTATGATAAACGGGCTCGGGAAAAAAACACTTTTAGAATTCCTCTCGGAATTGTACACCGATAAATCCGCGCATGGCGACAAAGCCTATTCCCTACGATTAAGAAGTCTGGCCAATCATCTTAGAGACTATATGCCGCAATGCTTGCTTAAAGACATAGATACCGGTTTCGTGAAAGGTTTCATCGCTCACTTGCGTAAACAACCCTACCTCAAAAGCGACTTCACGATTCACGGTTATTACCGGCTCCTGAATGTCACACTCAATAAGGCGGTCAAAAAAGGACTGATCCTCTCGAATCCTTGTGGTTCGCTGGATACAGACGAAAAACCTCACAAACCTACCAGCCTGCGTACTTATTTGACCCTAGAGGAACTAAAGAGGTTAATCCGGACAGATTGCGCATGCCCAGAGGTAAAAAAGGCTTTTCTGTTCTGCTGTTTCTGCGGACTCCGGATCAGCGACTTGACCGCTCTTAGATGGGAAGATATGCAAAAAGAAGGAAATGATAAATTCCGTTTACAGATCATACAGAGAAAGACGAAAGAGGCTATTTATCTCCCATTGTCCGAGGAGGCGATAAAATATCTTCCCGCAAGGGAGAATGACAATGACAGGGTCGGCTTGATATTCCATCTACCTAGCCTCACGATTATATGTCAGGTATTAAAAGGCTGGGCCTTAGCCGCCGGCATCAAGAACAAGAAAGTGACCTTTCACGTAAGCCGCCATACTTTCGCCACTCTTTCACTAGCTCTTGGCATTGACTTGTATACGGTATGTAAATTACTAGGACACAAGAACATCATCTCCACACAAGTATACGCAAAAATCATCGATGCTAGTAAAAGACAGGCAATAGACCGGTTTAATGGCGTGTTAGACGCATGAGACGGATATTACTTCAGATTCGTATGGCACGGATCAAGAAAGATACTTCTCCCCAAGATCCGTGTCATCCGCTATAGTTTCAGTCCGCAACTGGCTTATCAGATCAGAGACTTTGTATTATTTCCAACGAAAGCCCCGTGCATTCCAGTGCGGCATTGATGAAATCCATCGCCACTTGCTTATCTCCAAACACAGCCTTGAAGCCGCCATCCAACATGATGTTCACGTAATGTTCCATAGTTTTATGGGTTTTAGTTGATTAATAATTCACGTATAATGTTGTAAAGGTAAAGACTCTTCTGTTGAAAAACAAGCTTATTCCGATAAATTCTCATCATGCCATCCGCTCCCATACATTATTATAATAATACTACTGAGTTGTTACTTACCTGCACATAACAAAAGCATAATTATGCTAAAAACAATCTCTTATAGCCATTCCCAAATAGAACTTAGAAATTTATTATTCGGGACAATGATCGCTTGCGTGTTCGCGGCGTGTTCAAACGAGGATGATCCTATCGTAGGACCGGATCAACCGCAAACAGGGGAAAATAACGCAACACTGACTATTTCTGTGAAAAATGTGGCTAGAAGTTTGACTAAAGCTGCAGCGGAGGGGACACAGACTGAAAATGAAGCTAAAATTACAAACTTAACAGTTGCTCTTTATGATGCTGAAACTGGAGCGCTTGTCGCTTCAACCTCTGATATTGCCAATGAGGATGCTGCTGCGGATAATGATGAGGTTCAATTTGCCGGACTGACAGAAGGTGCGCAATTACGTGCTATCGCATTTGCTAATATGCCTGAAATCTCACTGGCTGGTACAACAATTGACAACTTTGTATCTCCTGTATATACGATGCCAGCTGCCGGATTCGCAGAAAACTATTTACCAATGAGTAGTGGTTTGTCTGATCCATTCACTTTACAAGCAGGTAAAAACTATTATGGATATACTAAAACAGCGGGAGAAGGTGAACATATTCTTGTAGCAGATCCCTTGTACTTGATAAGAAATGTAGCGCGCATTGATTTTACGGGACTTAGCTTAGACATGACTAGAGCTGCAAAAGATGTATACGTTGAAGGAATTGCGACGATTGTACCAGAATGTGTATTCATCATGCATGGGCGGACGAAGTCCAATGCAGCAGATATGGGTAATGGCAATAGCTGGTGGAATGTCGTTAGCAATACCGTATGGGGTAATGTGTCCGCAACTTATGCTGCTAATGCTACAGATTATGCTTCAGGTTATAGAGGAGATTTCGTGAATGATGACGCTATGTTTACGAATATGAGAGGTTCTATTATTGAAGGATACAAGGCCAGTTTACCAACCACCGCATTGGTACAGAATATCGCAACTGAAGATGGTGTGTCTGCGACTATCACAATCGCCCCTAAATTCTATGTGTTCGAAAATCCCCAAGTTAAGGCTGCTCGTGAAATGAATGGTGCTGAAAATTTCAAACCAGAGGATCTTGCAACTGAAATTGTAGTTAAAGGTACTTATAAGCTCGAAAATGCTAAAAAGAGCGGAAGTGATGCAGTATACAACTATGCGGAGAAAACAGCATATTGGCCTATTAAAATTGCTGCGACGAATGAAATGGCAGCAGCTACGGCTGAGTATTTAAAGGATGGAAAGATCCATCGTAATATAATTTACAGTATTGACGCAACTTTAGCCGGTAGAGGATATGATGATCCTACTGTTCCTCCAACAGACTTTGTTGAATTGTTTGTTAAGACAAAGGTTCTTGATTGGGGTAGCGCAAATCAATCTTCAGTTGTCGAATAATATCTATTCTTTGAATAACAACCAAAAGGCATTCCTTTTATCGGGAGTGCCTTTTTTGCATATATAATTCTGATTATGAATTGATCCGGTGACTACAAAATTTACTTTCCTCTCCTTACGGTAGCGATCTCATATGTCTTGAACCTATTCAATTTTTCAGAAAATAACAGCCGCTAAATTATCCAATGCGAATTTAGCGACCGTTGCAAAAGTAATAAAATTGCTCTAATCCGACATCAAAGGTTAGAGCGTGGTATGGTCGATAATATTGAGCAGAAAAAGTAAACTAGCTCCGTTAGCAAAGTATGTTAACTTAAATGCCCAAGTAAGTTAACTTACTTTGCCAACGAAGTTAACTTACTTTTTTTCTCTAAAGCTGCGCCAACTTCACAACGTAATTATTCGATTTGCATAATTCAAATAAAATAACCATTTTGTAAAAAAGGCATTCCCTGTTGATAGAGAATGCCTTTTGATTATTATTCAAAGAATAAGTATTATTCGATAGTAGGAGCTTGAGTTACCTTATTCCAGTCTGTAACCTTTGTTTTAACAAATAATTGTAAAGGCTCATCCTCTTTCCTTGTAGGATCTTTCATGCCCGGTCCGGCGATGGTAGCTTCGGTAATCTCATAGATGTAATTACGGTGAACAGAGCCTATACCTGCACCTGTACCTGAGACACCTTCGATACCAATCTTGATCGGCCAATAACGTACTTCTTCCGCATATTTATATGTACCACTAGTATTCGTTGCTGAAGTTACTTTATATTTGCCTTTGATAACTAATTCGGTAGCGTACTGATGAGAGTGTTTTGTTACAGCATCCTCCTCGCTTGTCACAACAATTTCACGAGAAGCAGTAGTTTGATCGTTTTCCAAGATATAGAAACTTATGCCAGAAAGGTCTTGAGAGGCGGCAGTTGTAGAATTTTGAGCAATTGTCTGTGAAAGTATTGTTTTATAATCAGTATCGGCAGTACCTACTACGTTCTCAAAATTAGTCGTTGTTGCTTCAAACACATTACGTCCAGACAATAAATCTGTAGTAGAAGCAGTGTATTGGGCTGCGATAGTACCCCAAGTTCCTGTAGCCGAATTCCACCAAGCCGGCGTTGAGGTAAGATCCGCTGCGGCAGCTTTAGTTCTAGCATGCAAGATGAACACCTCTTGTAATTGTAATTGTGCGTCAATAGAGGTGTAGCCTGGCTCCTTGGTAGAAGCATTAAGATCCAATGTAACCTTCTTCAAATCTACACGGGCTACGTTACGGATTAAAGGAAGAGGATCTGATGCTACAATGACATCTTTAGTCGCATCATAGCCGGTGATCTCACTCGTTGAATATCCGTAATAATTAGCCTTTCCTAATTCCACGGTAAATGCAGCACTTACGCCACTACTCATTGGTAGACCGATAGATTCAATAGCAGAAGAACCAAATGGAGCACCTTGTTCCATAGCCGCTAATGACGTACCAACATTGTCCGCAAAGCTAGTGCTTAAATTAGCTACAGCCAAAACCTTATAACTAGTAACTCCTGTAGGAAGCTTAACTGTCATTTGCACCTCTCGCTTATCATCTACACCATCTTCATTTGCACCCGTTGTTGAAGATGCCACATAGCTACCATCTGCCGTGTAAAGAATAACTCTTAAGTTGTTTACTTTCTCTTCAGCAGCAGTCTGAGTACCTGCTTTAGTTTTTGTATCCGCACCTTTAATAGCGAATGCCAAAGTAGTCTCTACATCTCCTGTTTGCGGTTGATCCGGTCCTACGATAGGATCATCCTCGTTTGAACAAGCCGCGAACGCGCAAGCGATCATTGTCCCGAATAATAAATTTCTAAGTTTCATATACATATAATTTTATGGTTAATAAATCTTTTATATAAACCTTTCTTTCTCAATTGCTTTTTAAGTTTTCAGTCACATAACAAGAACTCTTTGTTCAAATCTTCCCCATGACCAATCTGTTGTTCGTTAATGACATTGCAAAGGTATTTGGACTATAAAAAAAAGTAAATAGGTGTTACTTTCATAAATAAGAGGTAAAACTATAAATTTTCATTCGGGATATTTTCGGGCTGATTAGCACCGTTGTAAGGCTATCAAAAAGAGGTTGAAAAATATCGTTTCAAAAAACAAATAAAAAATTTTGCCATTCCCCGACGATTATTCGGGAAATGGCAAAACGATTAATTCTTACCCGGCAGATACTGTGAAGGGGTGACGCCGTATTGTTCCGTAAAACGCTTACGGAAAGTGGCGGTATCGTTGAAGCCGACCATTTCCGAAACCTCTTGGATAGAGTATCGCTGCATACTGATCAGCTCGGCGGCTTTCTTCAAACGTACCATACGGGTAAGCTCCAATATACTACTATCCGAGTAGAGTTTTATCTTTCTATATAATGTAGGGAGACTCATGTTTAAAGAATCCGCCAAAATCTTCGCCTCAAAACTAGGGTCATCCAAATGTTTCTCGATCGTTGAGATAACCGCATCCATAAAAAGATTGGAAGGGGAATCATCTTTCTTTACCGTTTTCTCTCCCTCGGGATGCGCACCTACAGGATTCGACGTATAGAAACGTCTCATCTCATCCCTACGTTTCAATAAACTGTTTACCTTACTTCGTAACACCTCTACATCGAATGGCTTGGTTATATAATCATCGGCGCCACATTCAATGCCGGCTATAACATCCTCACTCTCTACCTTTGCGGTTAGCAAGACAACCGGCACTTGCGCTAATTCTGGGATGCCTTTGATTTCACGACAGGTAGCAAGCCCATCTTTAACGGGCATCATCACGTCACATAAAATAAAATCCGGTCGTTCAACTCGCGCGATCTCTACACCCTCCTGGCCATTATGAGCTTCCGAAACATGATACTCACTGGCAAAAACATGACGCAGGAACCAACGGATCTGATCACTGTCATCAATCACCAACATTTTCTTCCCGGTCTCTTTCTTTTTCGGAACAACTTGGATCAACTCGGCGATCTCCTCCTTCTGCATCTCATTCAGCTTTACCAGATCACCATCCGGCTCGATGAATTCCACGGCACGTTCCATATAATGGCTTCTCCCCAATGGAATCAATATCGTATATTGGGTTCCCGTCTCGTCCTCCGATGAAATTCCTTCGAAAATAGCGCCGGAAGATTCTGTCATATCCACGATCTGTTTCAAACCCAAACGGGTACTTTCGCTTTCTCCTAACCCATCATCTTGGATAGAGAAAGAACAATAAGCCTTGCCATTTGAGCGCACCACGGAAATATTGATCGAGATCTTTCCAAAGCGGTAGGTATTTTTTAACGCATTAGATAAAAGTACACGCAAGGCAAACTCCATCTTCCGACGATCTATCCAGACCCAAAGAACAGAGGTTTGGGTATTAATATGAAATTCCACATTATTCATGGCTATCCAGTCCACGAATAAATCACAAATCTGCTTTGTTATACTGATCATGTCATAACGAGCTATCCGAAGATGGTTTGCCACGTCATCTCCATGACGGGTATTTCGCAATTGCTCGATAAGGTCTTGAAGAGCCAAGGTATTACGGTAAGCAGACAATAATTGAGTCGCTTCACTAGAGTCAATATCATTTTTACGTTGCAACAACTCACTCAACGAACCAAGCACAAGCGATAGTGGAGTACGCATTTCATGAATCGTTTCAACAAAAAACGAATTATGGAGCTTTTCCATTTCCTCAAGGCGCTTTTTCAAATCCTCCCGTTCTACCTCATTATCCCTATTCCAATTATCAGTCTCACGGATTTTATTGACCAACATTTGTTGGATCTCCCGATTTTTTACGCTTAACGCATCGACAGACCGAAGAAGCTCATCGTTTCTCGCCATAAGCTCACCATCTTTGGCAATATACTCTTTCTTCAACCTATACATATAATAACTCAAAAAAGCTATTACACATATGGACACTATCAGTAAAATGATAAAAGGTAGAATTCCTTGAGAGCCCTCCATTGTATCATTGGCCGCAGCAATATAATGAGCTTCAACGAACAAGCCCCAAAATGCCATCATAAATTTCGCTTTAAAACCTTTTGATCTCATATCATTGATTATTAAGATGTTATTTATATAAAACGCCAGTAAAAAACGTTCGTTTAAATCTTGCGTTTTTATCTTCAACTTTTTTGCAGCCTTACAAAGGTCAAAAATTTTATTTAAATTTCAGTTATTCAGTTGGATAAAAATAATAAAAAAATAACATGATTATCAATGAGACTTCATAATTTATGCACATAAAAACGCAAGATTTAAACGAACGTTTTTTACTGTCGTTTTAATAGACGTTAACAACAACTGCATTCCTATCACACAACAGAGGCAAAGCTATCAATAAGGATCAGCAATGATATATTTACCACTCAAATTGACAGGAATAAACCTATTAACATTATTTAAACATCATCCAAAACATGCATCAATAGAGGGATATAGAGGTATAATGATAGTTTTACCCACTTTTTTGATAAAAATACCCATCACAAAAGATACAACCTATGATTTTTATACATACATTTGCGATGTAGTGATAAGGAAAGACCGTTGAGGGGCGGTCAAAAAAACCAAGTCACTTAGATTAAGGGTAAAGCATATAAAAAGTAGGGTCATGAAAAGGGGTAATTTTTTCGCAAATTGCGTATTTGCGGTTTCTGTTATTTTAACAGTTTTGTCATTCTCCGCTTGCACGGATGATTCAAATGACGTAGTAGCAACAACGAGTGAGGTTATTGAACAAGCCGAAGTACCATTCTCCGTGGTATTAAAAGCAATGAATTCAGATGGTAACGACATTACGACCAAGGGAGAGGTGAATGGAGCTACATTATTTGTCTTCGATCAAAACAACGATTTCTTCGAGCAGATTAATGTAAACAAATCTACAATTTTATCTCGCCGGGCTATAGACATTAACTGTCCGAACAGTAATGACATAACCGTGATCGCATGGAGTGGAATCAATTCTGGAAACGAAGAGATTTCAAACATGAGCAAAGCCAATATTATATCCGATTTGCAAGTCAGCCTAAAAGAGAATAACGGCATAGCTAATATTCCGAGCGATTTGTTCTATGGACAAGTTACGCTTCATAAGAACTCTTCAACAAAATCCACCGTATCAAACGAATTACAAATCATTCGCAAAACTTCAATTTTCCAGCTTTCAACAAAAGGACTGATCAAGTATCTAGGGAGTAATGCCGGAAATTTTGAATATCGAATTAAAAATACAAAAAGCTCATTGGACTACAATGGCAACCCAACAGGAGAAGAGGTTGAATTCGCTTTCCCCGCTTCTTTTGACGAAAAAGGTAATTTGACAACAGAAACCCAAGCCATTTTTCCGGCTCAAAATATAACGGTAGAGCTTTACAAGGACGGCAATCTTATTTTTTCTAGCGAAAAAGACAAAAATGGAGAATTATTCGCTGCAACCCCCGGAAAACGCACCGAGATCACTTTCAAGTACTCCGGAGAAGTTTCGGCTAATATTACAATTGCTGACTGGGCAACCGTTATCCAACATATAACAATGAATTAAGATACCCTCAATTTTTATATGCTTTGGCGCACGTCACGAGATTAGAGAATTTCGGGCGTGCGCTGTTTTTCTCTCAAAAACCGCATTCTCCGTGATAGGAATACCCATGATATTGACACGAACACCGTCTTAACTTTATTTAAATACTAACGAAAACCCGCTTCATCACAAGGTTCACTCCACCTGTTGATAGTTTTACACACTAAGCTGATATAAATACCGATCAAATAAAGATACAACCTATGAATATTATGAATATATTCGCAACAGACATTAGGGTAAGCATATAAAAATCACAGCAGGGTCACTACATAAACAAGGGTAACTAGATTTAAATTTTATATGCTAAACGCACGCTTCAGATGATTTCCGAGGCGTGCGTTATCTATATGATAGAAATACATTCTCCTATTGAGACAAATACCATCACTCAAAACATTTAGACATACATATCTTTGTATTTATAAATCAAGCAAAGCAATTTGCGAAATTTTACCCTATGACCCTGCTTACATATATAATTACCCTTAAATTATGATGTAGGCAAACCTAATTAACATAACCGCGAGGTTACATAATTATTTTGCCTGAACAATCAAGATCGTTTACGAGAAAGATTGTTCAGGTTTTTTTATCCTCCCAAAAGACCATCTGATAGCAAAAGAAAAAAGGACATAAAAAAAGGAGATCGAAAAATCGACCTCCTTTTCTAGGTAGCGAGACCCGGGATTGAACCGGGGACCTCATGATTATGAATCATGCGCTCTAACCAGCTGAGCTATCTCGCCATCATTTTATTGTCACTGTTTCTCTTATTGACGGTGCAAAAGTAGGGGTTATTTTTGAATTACACAACATTTTCAATAAAAAAATTCGCTTAATTTTTAAGGTCTCCACCTAAACAGTTAGTTATTAGTTACTTTTTTCATCATTAAAATTAGTCGTTTTCAAATCTTTTACGTATCTTGCGGCAAATATAAGGATAAGAACAATGAAGAAAGAGAAGTTTCATATCGAATACATTTTCGATAAAGTTTCACGACGAAGCTTGTGGAATCACCTAACCACCGCTTTGGGACTTTCCGCTTGGTTCGCCGACGAGGTCATTATAAATGATAATCTCTATACCTTTAAATGGAGTAAAGAGGCCCAAGAGGCAACAGTGATCGACTCCAAGCCGGAGAACTTTATCCGTTACCGCTGGGTAGACGAGGAAGACGAGAACGCTTATTTCGAATTTATAATCCATACAATCGAATTAACAGGTTCTACGGCACTTGAGATTACGGATTTCTCCGAACCCGGGGAGAAAAAAGATTCCATTAATTTATGGGACTCGCAAGTGGAAGATTTGAAGCGAACGCTTGGTATTTAGAGTAGTTTTACAGAAATCTGTGGGGTGTTATCGTTTTTTACACTACTTTTGCCACTTCAACCAGATTAGGCAATGTTGAGAATAAAACGATTATATACATTTATGCTGCAGACATTCCTGCCGTTGTTTCTTATGACATTCGGTATTTGTCTGTTTATTGTGTTGATGCAATTTCTTTGGCGATACATCGACGATATGGTGGGAAAAGGCCTTGGCATCCCTGTATTAGCGGAGATGTTTATGTATGCGGCTTTGTTTCTTGTCCCGATGGCACTTCCCTTGGCTATTCTATTAGCCTCATTAATGACTTTTGGAAATTTAGGGGAACGTCTGGAATTACTGGCCATGAAGTCTGCCGGGGTATCATTGATACATATCATGCGTCCTTTGATCGTAACTCTCCTATTCGTGAGCGTGGGAGCCTTTTTCTTCCAAAACAACGTAATGCCCGTTGTCCAAGTCAAGCTATATACATTATTATATTCCATGCGCCAGAAATCACCAGAATTGGATATTCCGGAAGGTTCATTCTACAAAGATATTCCCGGATTCAATGTATATGTGAAGAAAAAGGACCCGAAGGACGGTTTATTAAAAGACGTGATGATCTATGCTTATTCGGAAGGATTCAATAACGCCCGTGTAATCGTAGCGGACTCCGGACGGCTAAAGACATCCGCCGATAAATTATTCCTTGTCCTATCTTTATTCAACGGAGAATCTTTCGAGAACGTAGGTAAAAGCCAAGCCAACACGACGCAAGCGAGAACCGCCGTCCCCTATCGACGAGAATCATTCAGCAGCAAGGATATCTTGATTGAATTCGATGCGAATTTCAACCGTACCGACGAATCTTTCATGCAGAACCAATATATGGGAAAAAACTTGAAGGATTTACAAACCTCTATCGATTCGATGGGCGTACGCTTGGATAGCATCAAGGACGTGAACGCAAAAAGCATTTACGATGCCTCATACGTAAAAACACTAAAGTCCTTATGGGCTAAAAAAGAGAGTGAAGCCGAGGGGCAACCAGACGAGCAGCAGGAAAAATTGCCGGTAATCACTCCTACCATCCAGTTAGATTTCGACAGTCTTTACCTAGCGCAAGCAGCGAGTAGCCAAGCCGCCTTATTAGGTCGGGCCAAATCCTCGATCGAGAATATCAAGACCGACTATTATTTCCGCGCGGCCACGGTTGGCGACGAGGCCTATAAGGTACGCCGCCACTTGACGGAATGGCATAAGAAATTCACGGTATCGTTCGCTTGCATCATGTTCTTCTTTATCGGAGCGCCCTTAGGAGCCATCATCCGTAAAGGTGGGTTGGGCGTACCGGTCGTTATCTCGGTAATCTTGTTTATCTTCTATTATATTATAGATAATATGGGCTTCAAGATGGCACGCGACGGCGTTTGGGACGCATGGGAAGGTATGTGGCTTAGCTCCGTGGTCCTAACACCTATGGGTATATTCCTAACCTATAAAGCGGTAAAAGATTCTGTTATCTTGAATGCCGACACTTACGTGAATGCCTTGAAGAACTTAATAGGTAAGCGTGAAGGGAGAAAAGTGGAGCGGAAAGAGGTTATCATATACACCCCCGATTATGAGGCAATCCTTCCTCAACTGGAGAAATTGGTGGAAGAAAGCACGACTTATCTGGCAAACCATAAACGTTGGATCAATTATCTGACATTTTGGAAACAAGGCGGAAAAGATAACACAGCGGAACTGTTAGCTCAAGACACGGAAAATATCGTGGAGGAATTAAGTAATTCCGACCAGAATTTACTCCTGAATAAATTGATGGACTACCCGGTCATCGGAGGTTACAATAATAAGCTAAGCAAGCATATAAACGGGAAACTTGCCTTGGCTATCGGTATTTTCTTCCCACTGGGATTGCCGATCTACCTATTGGCTACGTACCAACGTAAATTGCTACGGCATGATATCGTCATGGTACAAAAGACCAGTAAGGAGCTGATCAATATGATATATTCATTACATTTGCTAAAAAATAACTCGGATATAAATAATCAATAAATATGAGCGAGATTCAATTAAACACCATCGAAGAAGCTATCGAGGATTTCCGTGAAGGAAAGTTCTTAATCGTTGTAGACGACGAGGACCGGGAGAATGAAGGAGACTTTATCATCGCGGCCGAGAAAGTAACCCCGGAAAAAATCAACTTCATGTTGAAAAACGGACGAGGTGTATTATGCGCCCCGATCACGGAAGAACGTTGCCAAGAGTTGGAGCTGGATATGCAAGTTGCCAATAACACCTCTTTACTAGGTACCCCTTTTACGATAACAGTAGATAAATTAGGAGGGAAATGTACGACCGGCGTTTCCATGTACGACCGTGCGGAAACGATCTTGGCGCTGGCTGATCCAAAGACCAAGCCATCCGATCTGGGACGTCCCGGACATATCAATCCGCTCCGTGCCCGCTCTCGTGGCGTACTTCGCCGTGCGGGTCATACAGAGGCTGCCGTGGATTTGGCCCGGTTAGCCGGTTTATATCCCGCCGGAGCCTTGATCGAGATCATCAACGAGGATGGAACCATGGCACGTCTGCCGCAATTAATTGAGGTAGCCAAGAAATTCGATATCAAGATTATTTGCATCAAGGACCTGATCGCTTATCGCCTCCGGACCGAATCGATCGTAGAGAACGGCGTAGAGGTAGATCTCCCTACCGAGTACGGACATTTCCGTCTCATTCCTTTCCGCCAGAAAAGCAATGGATTAGAGCATATAGCTTTGATAAAGGGTAAATTCGAAAAAGACGAGCCTATCTTAGTACGCGTGCACTCATCTTGCGCTACAGGTGATATCTTCGGTTCCATGCGTTGCGAGTGCGGAGAGCAACTGCACGAGGCTATGCGCCGCATCGACCAAGAAGGCAAAGGGGTTATCGTTTACCTGAACCAAGAAGGACGAGGCATCGGATTGATGGAGAAGATGAAAGCATACAAGCTCCAAGAGGATGGTTTGGATACGGTGGATGCGAACTTGCATTTAGGCCATCAAGCGGACGAGCGAGATTATGGTGTCGGAGCACAGATCTTACGTCATATCGGCGTAACGAAAATGCGCCTGATGAGCAATAATCCGGTAAAACGCGTAGGTTTGGAAGCTTACGGACTTGAGGTAGTAGAGAACGTTCCTATCGAGGTGAAACCAAATCCATACAACGAATTCTACATGAAAACGAAGAAAGAACGTATGGGGCATGTGCTGCATAACATTAAATAGTTATCAGAACGTTGCAAGAATTCCGATTATTGATTACTTTTGTCGCATAATAATAAAACAACCTATACAAAAAGCAATGTCATGACACAAGTCTCAGATCGTTTAGCGAGTTTATCGCCTTCAGCAACATTGGCGATGTCACAAAAGAGCGGTGAGTTGAAAGCTCAAGGTATCGATGTTATCAACTTAAGTGTGGGAGAACCCGATTTCAATACTCCCGACTTCATTAAAGAAGCCGCAAAGAAGGCGATTGACGATAATTTCTCACGTTATTCTCCCGTAGCGGGTTATCCGGCATTACGTAATGCTATCGTTGCCAAATTGAAGAACGAGAATGGACTGGAATATACAGCAGGCCAGATCTCTTGCGCAAACGGTGCCAAACAATCCGTTTGTAACACGGTCATGGTATTGGTAAATCCGGGGGACGAGGTTATCATCCCTGCCCCTTTCTGGGTAAGCTATCCGGAGATGGTGAAGTTAGCGGAAGGAACTCCCGTTATCGTTCCGGCTGGTATCGAGCAAGATTTCAAGATCACTCCAGCTCAGCTGGAAGCCGCTATTACACCTAAGACAAAAGCGTTAATCCTTTGCTCTCCCTCCAACCCGACGGGTTCTGTTTACAGCGCCGAGGAATTGGCAGGTTTAGCGGAAGTATTGAAAAAACATCCGGATATCATCGTTATAGCGGATGAGATCTACGAACATATTAACTATATTGGTAAACACAACAGCATCGCTTCTATCGAAGGAATGAAAGACCGTACGGTTATCGTAAACGGCGTTTCCAAAGCGTATGCGATGACTGGCTGGCGTATCGGTTTCATCGCCGGACCGGAATGGATCGTGAAAGCGGTTAATAAATTACAAGGACAATATACCTCTGGCCCTTGCTCCGTATCTCAAAAAGCGGCGGAAGCGGCTTATACAGGCTCACAAGAACCCGTTGAGGAAATGCGTAAGGCCTTCGAACGTCGTCGTGACTTAATCGTTAATTTAGCGAAAGAAGTTCCGGGCTTCGAGGTGAATAAGCCGGAAGGCGCCTTCTACTTATTCCCCAAATGTAGTTATTATTACGGCAAGACAGATGGAACCCGTGTAATCAACAACGCTGATGACTTAGCTATGTATCTCTTAGAAGTAGCGCACGTAGCTTGCGTAGGTGGTACCTCTTTCGGGGCACCCGAGTGTATCCGCATGAGTTACGCTACCAGCGATGAGAATATCGCAGAGGCGATCAAACGTATTAAGGATGCATTGGCCGCATTGAAATAAGAAAAAATTAAACAGATATACTTACTTGGCAAAGTAAGATATATTGCATTGGACAAGTAAGTATATCTTCTATGGGCAAGTAAGCTATACTTCATAAAAAAGGCGATACATTGGGTTGTATCGCCTTTTTCTTTATATCAAATACGTTACCGCAATTACTCAGCACGCAAAGTGAAACGTTTGAACGCCAAGATTTGTAACTCAGGATCGATCTCCTTCATTGTCTCTCTTACAGTCTTCTTGCCATCCATAATGTCTTCTTGGTTCAACAAGCAAACCTCTTTCAAGAACTTGCCCAGACGACCCTTAGCGATATTCTCGATCATCTGTTGAGGCAAGTTAGCAGCCTTCTCAGCAGAAACAGTAGCGATGATTTCTTTAGCCTTAGCTACATCCTCTGCCGTAATCCAGCCCTTATCCATGTTACTTTCCATGTGAGCCTCGCTGTCTACATGTGAAGGATTGATACCAGCCTTCTTCAATGCAGCCTCTACAGCCTTCTGTACCTGCTCAGCCTTCGTCTTCTCGATAGCAACCTGGATCTCTTTCTCTTTTACAGACTCAGGAACACCAGCCTCATCGATAGCGATCGGGTTCATAGCGGCGATCTGCATAACAATATTGTGAGCGGCTTCCTCAGACTCCTTGTTGAAAGCGGCGATCGTACAAAGTTGGTTCTTACCCATATGGTTGTATACAGTAGTGTAAGCACCTTCAACTACGCAGTAGCCATCCAACTCCATTTTCTCGCCAGTGATACCACTACGATCCGTAACAGCTTCTTGGATAGTACCCTTGCCCATAGGCAAAGCTTTCACCTCGTCCAAAGTACGGCATTTGTTAGCCACGGCAGCGTCCAAGATAGCTTGAGTCAAAGCCACGAAGTCCTCATTCTTAGCCACGAAGTCCGTTTCGCACTTCAAAGCGATGATAGCGGCGAACTCGCCATCCTTCTTAGCCAACACACAACCCTCGGCAGCCTCACGATCAGAACGTTTAGCGGCGATAGCCTGTCCTTTTTTACGGATAATTTCCATTGCTTTCTCGATGTCACCGTCAGACTCTGTCAAAGCCTTCTTACAGTCCATCATACCAGCTCCACTCATTTTGCGCAGCTTGGTAATATCAGCCATTGTTACAGCCATAATCTTATTTCCTTTATCTTTAAAATGTTTATACTTTCAAAAATTGACAATGGACAGTTGCCAATTGACAAATCCTGTCAAAAGCCAACTGCCCATTGTATTTGTATTCTAATTGTCAATTGTCAACGTCAATTGTCAATCGAATTATTCTTCGTCTTTTGCGAACTTACCGGCAACGTTAGCGTTCAACGCATCGTCGTCTTCTTTCTTCGTACGTTCTTTCTTAACAGCAGCTTTTGCCTTACGCTCTCTTTTCGGAGCTTCCTCAGCAGCCTCTGCGTCAATTTTCTCAGCCTTACGCTCTTGCAAGCCTTCGTTCATAGCCTCGCAGATAGCGCCCAAGATAACCTCTACAGACTTTGTAGCGTCATCGTTAGCCGGGATAACGTAGTCGATATTGTTCGGATTAGAGTTCGTATCAACCATACCGAATACAGGGATACCCAAACGGTTAGCCTCGCGAACAGCGATATGCTCTTTCATCACGTCTACAACGAACAACGCTGACGGAAGACGAGTAAGGTCTACGATAGAACCTAAAGTCTTCTCCAACTTAGCGCGTTGGCGAGTGATTTGAAGTTTTTCTCTCTTAGAAAGATTATCAAATGTACCATCTTTTGTCATCTTATCGATAGTAGCCATCTTCTTGATAGCTTTACGGATAGTCGGGAAGTTGGTCAACATACCACCCGGCCAGCGCTCGATAACGTAAGGCATACCTACGGAAGCAGCCTTATCAGCGACAACTTGTTTAGCTTGTTTTTTGGTAGCCACGAAAAGAACTTTCTTGCCTTGTTTAGCCAAGTTCTTCATAACTTCAGCGGCTTCGTCTACTTTAGCAACTGTTTTATAAAGGTCAATGATATGAATACCATTGCGCTCCATGAAGATATAAGGAGCCATAGCGGGATTCCACTTTCTTTTTAAGTGTCCGAAGTGTACACCAGCCTCTAATAATTGATCAAAATTTACTCTTGACATTGTTTTTTTCTTAAATCGTTTACTTTCTTTGTTTAATTTCAACCATCAGGTAGTCTTTCCGCATGTCCACATGTAAAAAGAATCCCGATAATTTAGATACTAAACGCTTCGCTTTACTTGTAAGGGACTCACAAATAACATTAACGTTTACTGAACTGGAATCTCTTACGAGCTTTCGGACGACCCGGTTTCTTACGCTCAACAGCACGAGGATCGCGAGTTACGAATCCTTCCGCTCTCAAGACAGCCTTATCTTCCGGATTAATCTTTATCAACGCACGAGAGATAGCCAAACGGGCAGCCTCAGACTGACCTTTGAAACCACCACCGTCAAGGTTGATCTTAATATCATATTGCTCAGCGACGTTCAACTTTGCTAACGGCTGCTTTACGATAAACTGAAGGATTGAAGAAGGAAAGTATTTTTCCAGCTCACGTTTGTTGATCGTGATCTTTCCCGTACCTTCGCTAACGAATACGCGAGCGACTGCCGCTTTACGTCTTCCTATTGCATTTACTACTTCCATCGTGATTATTTATATGAGTTTATATCGATTAACTTAGGTTGTTGAGCCTCGTGCTTGTGCTCAGTTCCCTCATAAACGTACATGTTGTTCAACAACTTTGCACCCAGACGGTTCTTAGGCAACATACCTTTTACTACTTTACGGAACAGACGGTCACCACCTTTCTTCAAAAGATCAGCCGGAGTATACTCGATCTGTCCACCGGGATATCCGGTATATCTCAAATAAATACGATCGTTCCACTTGTTACCAGTCAGAACGACTTTGTCTGCATTGATGATGATTACATTATCACCACAGTCAACGTGCGGAGTGAAATTGGGTTTGTACTTACCGCGCAAAAGCTTCGCTACTTTAGCGCAAAGGCGACCTAACGTCTGGCCTTCAGCATCAACAATGACCCACTCTTTGTTTACAGTTGCCTTGTTTGCAGAAATGGTCTTAAAACTTAAAGTATCCACTGCTTAAAAATTAAATTAATTAATAACTCAAAAAACTAGCCTTACCAACATTGTCACAACGGACACATGATGCAACAACGTGCTAAGAACTAAACTCTTAGTACAATTTGATAATAATCGGCTTGCAAAGGTACGGGTTTTATCCGAAATACCAAACAAATCTAATTATTTTTCAAGTTATTATGAAGATACTCATCACTTACGGAAGTAATACCCCAAAGAGAATGTCACGTTATTTTGATAAACGGAAGTCTCGCCGTCACGCTTCAAGGCACGGCGGTCTATCATGCCGCATAGGGAACTTACGGAAAAGAAAAAGTTACTATATTCTACCGATAGGCCGACGTTCATGCCAAAATCGCAAGGTTTCAAATCCTTCTCCTCGGATACGCCGAAATGGAGATCCGGATTGGTCTCTCGGCTCTTCATCTTGCCAAACAAGGACCAATCAAAGGTAGGACCGGCGAATACGGACAGATGAACGTCCGTGAAGGTAAACGTATAAGCCACATTCACGGGTATCTGCAAAGAGTAATACCAACATTTATTATGAAGCGCCATCCCATGTATATCCTGATTCGAATAATAAGCGCCACCTTGGTTTACGAACGCCACCTCAGGACGAAGCGACCATTTTTTATTCTTACTCAAAGGAATATCCGCCAAACCCGCTATGCTGAAACCGAAGCGGGCTCCGCCTCATACGTATCCTCCACCTTCTGGATCAACGAAGAATAAGCGCCTCCGGCACGTACGCCGAAAGAAACCTGAGCCATCGCCGGTAAAATCATCATCACGGCAATCAACAACAATCCGATCTTTCTCATAAACTTCCTCATTTGCTTTTCCTTCTAATAGTAAGCAAAGATATACATTTTTCAATAACATCTACATTTATCCTACTGAAACCTATAAGAAAGCGGTATAAAAAGCGCAGCTTTGCCATTTAAGCTTTAACGAATGGCACAACATGATACATCTTATCCTTGCAACATGATACATCTTATTGCCACAACACGATACATCTTCAACAGAACTGTTTTGAAGCTGATTCCCCTACTGAGTAAAACCGGAATCTCCAAACCAATAAAGCCCCGACTGGACGAACCGGCCGGGGCTTATTCCTTTTCCGCCCTCGCTCCTCACGGAGGTAACGACGGATGAACTTTAATTTATTACTTTAGTATTAATATTAATCCATTCCCGCCTGTTCGCCCTCACGGGGTACTTGAATCACTACAACTCCCGCAGGAATGATTTTCGATTTATGTTATTTATCGTCATTATTCTTATTTAACGACTGCCTTAACAGCGGCCTCACCATCAACGGCTACCACGACGATGCCCGCAGGAGCGGCGATCGTAGCGTTGTCGGATATAAGAACTGTGCTAGTGATAACCTTACCAAGAACGTTCGTGATAACCACGTTCTTTCCGGCAGCGCCTTGGATCTCAACAGTACCGTTGCCGGCGATTACCTTAACGCCTTCAGCAGCGTCGGCGATAGACTCGTTAGCTGTAGGATCGCCTGTAGTGATAGTGAAGCGCATTGCTTTCTCCTTGCTACCGCTCCAAGACAACTGGTCGTTGAAGCTATACAGATAAGAACCCTTCTTGGCTACAGAACGGATACGATATTCGTTCTCATTGTCCTCGCATTGGATGATCTGAACCTTGAAGTAATCCAAGCCACCTAATACACCCTCATCATCAGCCTCTTCAGCCACGGAAACCTTGTTACCCTTAACGACCGTAGTCAAAGTATCCTTAGTCTCCCAAAGAGTGGCCGGCTTGAAGATCGCCTTTGTCTCATTCTTGATCCACTCATACTTTCTGTCGTATGTACCATCTGCGACATAATAGTTTACAGAGTCTGCCGGGTTGAACAAGAACAATCTGTCACCATTCTCAACCGTACCCTTGTTAGAGATATAGAAAGAAGGAACAACAGCGTCCTCATCGGTTACTTGCAAGTAGAATGAGTATTGATTCTCGTTTACCACGATACCGTCGCGATTCTCGTTCATGGAGATATAGTTACCCTTATCGCTTACCAAGGAGATATGACCTTCCTCTGCCGGGTAGCTGATCTCCGGTGCCTCTACGATCAAGTAGGTGTTCAATAACCAATCTTGTTGTGTAGAAGTTGACGGCCATGCGTAAACAGAAGACGGAGTCTCATATTGGCATTCGTCGATATTGTCCTTATAAGTAGCGTCTACAACAGACTTCGTATACTTATTCAAAATTGAAGCGATAGTACTGCTTGTGTTATTCACCGGAATCAGGTAAACAGAACCATCGGCGGCTAGCTTGATCACGAACTCAGCTTGACCTTCAGCTACTAACACTTCCTGTTCTCCTACAAAAGAAATTCCTTTCGGGAAATATTTCTCAGTCTCGATACCATCATTGATATACTGCAACTGATAAACATAAGCGTAGCCCTTATCTGCTCTAGCCTGTACCGTCACGCGGCCATCCTTATTGTAAACGAAGCTGCGCTCGATGATCGTACGTTTTTTATCATCTTTCACCAATTGCCATTGAGCGGCATCGGATACCTCGTTAGCGAACTTACCGTTCTTGTTCAATTCATATCCAGCCAACGGGTTTGCTTGTTTCTTAGCTGCCACATACCACTTATTGGAAGTCTCGTTGTTATCGCGAGCGAAAGCCATCGTCACCAAAGTCTCATCATCTAGGTTCAAGAAACCTGCGTACGGATCAACCTCAGCCGGGGTCAACTCGACGATCAGTTGTTGCATTTCAGCGGCTTCACCCTCTGTCTCATTGTATGTGTTCGCGTCTACATAAATAGCGGTAACCTTTTTGCTCTTTGTGGACAATTCGTAAACGTTCTCGCCCAGATCAGCCTTCGGGAACAAGCTTGCTGTGAAATGCTCGCCGGTCTCACGGTTCGTGAATGTCACCTCATACTCATTGTCTACGCTGGAGATAGCCCATTGATAAGCCGGAGTCTCCAATTGAGAAAGAACCTTAGCCTTAGCTACCAACTCGAATTGAGAAGCTTTAACGGCGTTCGTCAAGTACTTGCCGTATACGCTCTTGATGTCTTTCTTGTCGATATTATCGGTAGATGGCGCATATTCCTTACCGTCTAAGATACGGATCGTGTAAGCAGCGACCTTAGCCTCCGTGTTCAACAACTCGATACCTTTCTTCATACCGGCGGCAGCCAACTTGAAGATGAACTGGTCGTCTGTAGCATGTGTAGTGGTCAGATAGTACTTGTCACTATGTTTCAACACATGTAACTTAACAGACTTAGTAACGTGCTTAGCCTTGCTAGCTTGCTCACGATAACGGAAATCATCAACGTTCAACTCATACGGATAAGCGTCCACATAGCTCTTTTGCACACGGAAGTTAGCGTTATTGATAGAGATATCGTTACCTGCTGTCATCCAAGCATTATCCGAACCTTGATAGAAGTTCAAGTCGCTGACTTTCACCTCTGCCAAAGCGAAACCATCACCAGAGGCACGTCCCGCATTTGTAGCCTCAACGGTCTCCGTTGAGCTTACGACCAAGATCGTAGCGTTCATCCATTCTTTATAATCAGCGCCATCTTTCGGAGCGTTCTCTGTGAAGAAATACATACCCGGCTCGATCCTCAAATCATGAGTATCACCCGAATAAGAAGGATACTGAGTAGCGTCAACTTCAATAGCGGTAGATACATAGCGAGCTACCACCTTCTTCGTATTGAACAAGTTGCCGATCGGCTCCTCGGTTTGATCCGTATCATAAGGCTTGGAAGCGAATGAGAATCCAGAAGTGTTATATAATGCGTTCAACTCGGTAACATCCTCAAGTTCCTCGGATTTAACCTCATAGAACGCAGGAGCAGAGATCGTAGCAGTAGAGACCAATGGGCTGCCAGACCATGACAGACCGTTCCAAACAGCCGCGCCCGCTTTATAGGCAACCATGTACTTATTAGAGGCAGAATACTCCGCACCAGTGGGAGTAGAAGTGACAGTAGCTGTATTCTCAAACACGAAATCCTTAAAGGTATCCTCGGCTTTCGCTGCCGGGTCTGTCTCTATCGCACTATATGCGCTGTTGTATCTCAACGCCTTTCCAGTCTCCGCATTGGTGAGGGTATAAGAGAAGAAACCTCTCGGAGCCTCTGTCACGCTGACCGTCCAAATGTACTTCTTAACGCCGTCTTTGCTATCGCTGTCATCGTAAAAAATCGGAGTGTTTATAGCCTCCCCTACCTCAACAATCTTACCGGTAGTAGTGCTTATTTTATGACCATAGGCTAGCGATGAAGAGGCATCTACCATCACATATCGGGTCCCGTTTTTCAGTTCATTCGCTACTGTAGATCCGATTCCGGTCAAATCTTTAATGGAAACCGTCGGCGTCTGAGCGAAGGCACTACCGC
>ERZ837380.380-NODE-380-length-68136-cov-9.409101_pt1 | contig 68136 bp, 90 predicted proteins | sample MGYA00519685_ERZ837380 | MGnify/ENA primary metagenome ERZ837380 (study PRJEB31850, sample SAMEA3708817) | human gut metagenome | biome: human gut; feature: human-associated habitat; material: faeces | place: China | collected 2014 ...
AGCGGCCTTTCAGGATGTTCTCTGTCTGTCCACGGACAACCTTTTCGGCAAGGTCGGCAGAGTAGTATTCTGCATAGCCCTCCAGAACCGATTCCAGAATGATACCCTCTGGCCCCTCGGAGATGATCTCCGTAGCCGACATGAGCTTGACACCGTTCTTCTTCAGCTGGGTCTTATACCGGGCACTGTCGTAGCGATTCCGGGCAAAGCGGTCAAGTTTCCAGACCAGAACAATATCAAACAGCTTCTTGTCGCTGTCCTTTATCATCTGTTGGAATTGAGGGCGATTATCCGTCTTGGCAGAGATGGCGCGGTCAATGTAGTGCTTGACGATAGTGATGTCATTCTTTTCGGCATAGGCCGTGCATTCACGAATCTGGCCTTCGATGGATTCTTCACGCTGATTGTCGCTGGAATAACGGGCGTAGATCACGGCGGTCATGGCGGACACCTCCTATTTATACATCATTGAACGGTGGAGCGTTCTTTCAAAACAATGTTTCGTATAATCTATATATCATATTTTGCGGAAGATTGCAAGATGAATTTATATTAAAAACCGGCAGTTCTCTGTTTTCTAAGAACTGCCGGTCATACTTCTTATTTACCCCAGACGGTCTCGGCGATTTCCTTGACCAGTTTGAGCTTGTTCCACTGTTCCAGCTCGGTCAGCTTATTGCCGATCTCACAGGATGCAAAGCCGCACTGCGGGCTGAGGCAGAGACGGTCGAGAGGAATGTACTTCTCTGCCTCATGAATGCGGGCGATGACGGTATCCTTATTTTCCAGTCGGGGAGATTTGGTGGTGACAAGACCCAGCACCACTTTTTTGCCATCGGCCACATACTTCAGCGGCTCAAAGCTGCCGGAACGCGCATCGTCAAATTCCAGATAGAACGCATCCACATTTTCCTGTGCCAGCAGGAAGGGAGCAACGGTGAAGTAATCGCCCTCGCTGGCCCAAGTGGAATGATAGTTGCCACGGCAGACATGAGTGGTGATCGTCAGACCCTCCGGGCGGTTTTCCAGTGCCAAATTGTTCAGACGCAGGTACTCTGCGGCTACATCCTCCACTTTGGTATTGCTCTCCTTGAGGAAGTTCTGGTAATTCGGGTCTCCGATCATGCCCCATGTGCAGTCGTCAAACTGGATATTGCGGCAGCCAGCGGCATACAACTCCTGAATGACGGTGCGGTAGGCGACAGCAATATCCTGAATCAGCTGTTCGTGGTCAGGGTAAACAGTATCCGTGTTTTTACCGTTGTCCTCGCGGTACAGTTCGGCCAGCAGCTGCGCCGGGGCAGGCATAGTTTGGCGGGCGATGCAATTCTCATCCTCAAACTGCTTAACAAATTTGTAGTGCTCTACAAAAGGGTGGTTCTCACCGCTGATCTTACCACTCACTTTAATGGAACCGTGGGTAGTCTCCTCACCGTGGAAGAAGTAGCCGTGATCCAGTTCCACTTCCTCAATGCCGTGGAAGCCCCACATGAAGTCCAGATGCCAGTAGCTGCGGCGGAACTCGCCATCGGTGATGGCGTGATAACCAGCACGCTTCTGCTTCTCGATGAGGCGGGTGATTTCCTCATTTTCCACCGCGGTCAGCGCAGCATGGTCGATCTCGCCAGCCTTGAACTGGGCACGTGCCTCTTTCAAGTGCTGGGGGCGCAGGAAGCTGCCCACAAAGTCATAACGGAACGGTGATTTCAACTCTGCCATATCGTAAAACCCTCTCTATACGTCAATTTTCAGTACTCGTTGCTTGATGGCAACAGTATACCGCAGGAGTTGATTTGTGTAAAATACGAAATGCAGACGGTTTGACATAGCTTGAAGCTATACTTGCTCCGTATACTTTTTCAGAATCTCAATATACTGTTTTCCGAATCGTCCGGGCTGCACCTGTTTGTGGGTCAGATAGCCGATTTGCATGGAATCATCCACCAAAAGCGGCACGGCACGGATGTTCGGACCGTTGAGTGCCTCGCTGATGACGCCGCTGCAAATGGTATAACCATCCAGACCGATCAGCAGATTGAACAGAGTTGCACGGTCTCGCACCAGAATGTCCTTTTTGCTGTCCAGAGTGCTCAAAATCTCCTCCGAAAAATAGAACGCATTGTGCTCCCCCTGCTCATAGGAAAGGCGTGGGTAGGGCTTCAAATCGTCCAGTGTCAAAGCCTTTTTCTGCGCCAACGGGCTAGATGCACTGACGAACACATGGGGCTTTGCGGTGAAGAGCGGCGTGAAAGTCAAATCGTGTTCCCGGATGACCTTGCGCAGAACGGTTTCATTGTCGTTGTTCAAATAGAGTATGGCTAAACAGGATAACTATAAGAAAGAGAGGACCGAAACGGCCCTCTCTTTTCATTTCTCGGATTTTGGGATGCGCGGGTATATTTCAATGGTGAAGCCATCAGGGCTCTTTTTGCGCTTCTCGTTTAGCTTCTGGTAGACGACCTTTTCGAGCACCTCTTTTAGGAGAGCGTTTTTCTCCTCGGCCGTTTCGAGCAGCGGATACACGTCGAGCAAATTCTTAACCTTAGGGATGATGTCACGGCGGCTGGTCTCCCGGAGCTTCTCCTCGGTCAACTCACGGGAACAGCGGGCGACGCTATCCTTTGCGGCAGCGATTTTGTCGGAGAGCATTCGGGAGCGGGACAGAAAGGTGTCTGTGTCGTAGATGCCCTGCTCGAGGAAGTCGTGGGTACGTTCGAGCTGCTGCTGTAATTTGCGGAGCTCGGCCTCCGCGCTGGCGAGAGCTTTTTCCCGGACGCCGACCGACGACACGGAGGACGACGCGGCAGCGGAGCTCCACTCGAGTTCATACCCTTTCATCCACTCGGAGAGACCCTGTATGACACGCTCCTCGACGATGGGAAGATAGCTAGAGCAATTCGGGCAGCCGCGACGAGGGCAGCGCACGACCGGCATATCTGGATGGACAGGGTTTATCATCCGCATCATCTGCCTGCCGCACTCGGAGCAGACGAGCAGACCGGCCAGAGGATTCCGGACAACCTTTTCTTTGTGCGTGGAAGTATTCTCACTCCGGGTGAGCTTATCGTTTGCGAGCTCAAATGTTTCTTTCGGAATGAGCGGAGGGTGAATGCCTTTGAATACGCACTCTTTCTCTGGGTCGGCAGGACCGCGCACAGAAACGACCTTGCCGTCAACCACTTTCTTCTTCGTCTCACGGCTGCCCCAGCGCACCATGCCGATGTACGTCGGATTCTTGATGATTCCGCGAATGGTGATTCTTGTCCATTGCGAACCGGATGGAGACGGGACGCGCATATCGTTGAGCCTCGCGGCGATTGAACCCAAAGACAGCGGGCGAGCGGAACCATCCTCGTCTTGCAAACCGACCGTGTACAGGTCGAAAATCATACGGACTATTGCGGCCTGCTCCTCGATGGGCTCGAGTGAGCAGCCCTTTTCGTTTTTGAGCTTTACCCGACGATAACCAAAGGGAGCCAGACCTGACGGCCACTTACCCTCTTTGGCAGAGGCGAGACGACCACGCTGCAACCGGCGGTTGATAATCTTGTACTCGCGGCGGCTCATAAACAAGCCGAACTCAAAATACTCCTCGTCGAACTCGTTGTCAGGGTCATACGTTTTTATAGGGGTTATTATTTTTGTCCCGGAGAACTTGAATGTCTGCGCGATGATGCCTTGGTCGATGGTGTCGCCGCGCGCCAGACGCTCGACCTCCATGACGAGGACGCCGGACCAGACGCCCTGTTCAACCTCGGAGAGAACCCGTTGCATCATCGGGCGGGCCGCGATAGTGTCACCAGAGACGACCTCACGGTAAATTTCGGTCACGTTGAGGTGCTGCCTTTTCGCCAGCTCAAGCAGAGTGTGCTCGTGCCGGGAGAGCGTTTCGCCCTCGCCGTGCGCTTCGGCCTCGAGGTCGGAACGAGACTTGCGCAGGTATATGAGATACTGCTCCATGATGACCTCCAAACAAAAAAGGCCCGCGCCGGAGCGCAGGCCGAAAGGTTACTTGTTGCTATCCTTTAAGGCTGCAACGTCAGCCTGCAAGAGGCTGTCAAGGATAGAGGCGGTTTTGGCCTTGAGCGTGTTCTGCTTCTCCATAATCTGCGGGAAAGCACCTGCCAGGTCTCCCCCGCAATCAGCGAGGATGCTCTTTATCTCGCCGCGACCGGTTTGCAGCTCGGTGAACAGCTCGCGGTACAGAGCCAGCTCTGCTGCGTTCTGCGCGTTCATGCACCGGGAGAGCAGCACATAGACCGAATCGAACGTCGAGGAGACGACGGCGCGGAGCTCTTTCGGGAGGGCGTCATATCTTCGCTTGAAATTTGCATTGTCCTGACGGAACGCCTCGTTACCGTGGGCGCGCTCATCCTCGCGGCCCAGCAGATAGTCAGTGGTTACCCCGAAATAGTCCGCCATCTGGCAGAGCAGGGCGAAATCTGGCTCTTTGCCCTCGGTCTCGTAGCCGGAGACCGTAGTGCGCTGCTTACCACAGAGGCGGGCAAACTCGGCCTGCGTCAAATCTTTCTCCTTGCGGAGCGCGACCAACCGTTCAGAAAACTTATCCATACAGACGTACCTCCCTAAGACTTATATATTGTATCACAAAAATCCCCTCACGGGGACAAATGACGCTAACTGCGTCATAAATAGCAAAAATTTTTGAAAAAAACTTGACTTTGACCCAATTAGGGACTATAATAAACCACAGAAAGACCCCAAAAGGGTCACACAGAAAGGAGGAGACAGGCGGAATGCGGAAAAAGCTGCAAACGCTCCGAGAGGGCGCAGGCTACACCCAGCAGACTTTCAGCGAGCGACTGGGCGTGAGCCGGAGCCACTACGCACAGATTGAGAGCGGAGACAAGAATCCGTCCCTCAAGCTGAGCCTGAAAATCAAGCAGGCCCTCGGCTATCCCTACGACGACCTTTTTTTTAACCCGAAGCGACCCGTTTCGCGTCATTGATGCGAAACGATGACGCCAAAAGCAAACATTTGGCGTTTCCGTGTAAATATTTTAACCGAAAGGAGGCACGGAATAAATGCCTAAAATGGCAACGAAAGCCGCAGATAACGTGTTCTACAAGGCACGAATCGCAGCGGCATCGTGGAACGACCGGCTAGGCAGCAGAGAGGGTGCGTCAGAGGTGACCGGCATCGACCGGACGCGGCTCGCCAACATCGAGCTCGGAACCATCAACCCGCACCCGGAGGAGGTCCTGATGCTTTCGGACACCTACAACGCGCCGGAGCTGCAAAACCATTTCTGCTCGCACCTCTGCCCGCTCGGCATTGGGACGATTTCACCGATTGAGCTGGAAGAGCTTGAGCGGGTCACATTGCAGCTCATTTCGGCAATGAAGTCGTTGCCGGAGGTCAAGGACGGAATCATCGACATCGCGGCCGACGGCGTCATCGACGCGAAAGAAAAGCCGCGCATGGAGCAGTACCTCGAGGTACTCGACGAGATAACGAACAAGGCTCAGACCTTGAAGCTCATTTATAGAAAGCAGTTCGGAAAACAGGAGGTGTAAAAAGTGTTGGAGGCGAAGCAGAGCGGGAACGTCGTGGAGGACTTCACCATCGGGAACACCCGAATCAAGATTTGCGACGACTTCTGCCGGACCCGGACGAGCGGAGAGGTCAAAGAAATCCTCAACCGCGTCGCACGGAGGACGGTCGGCTCGCTCGCAGCAGCCGCCACACCTGATTATGGATGCGCTTAAAAGAAAGATGGAGATTGCGGCCGTTGCGTTTTTCTGCACAGTCACCGCACTCATTGCGGTTTACTCCTGTGCAACGACGGCCGCAGCAAACCTCGCACGGCAGACGACAGTAGAACCGGTCACGGAATATGTGACCCTCACCTACACGGAGGCGCAGCCAGAGGACGAACAGGAGCCGGAGCTCCTCTACGACGTACCCATGAGCGACGAGCTGCAACGGTACGTCCGGGAGCAGGCGGAGCGGCAGGGCGTCCCGTTTGAAATCGCCATCGCCGTCATCGAGCGGGAGAGCAGCTACCAGCCGGATGCGGTCAGCGACACCGGAGACTTCGGCCTCATGCAGATTAACGTCTGCAATCACCGCTGGCTCTACGAGGAACTCGGCATTACGGATGTGATGGACCCGGAGCAGAACATCGAGGCTGGCCTCTACATCCTCGGTCAGGCGTTCCAAAAGTACGACGACCCGGACAAGGCTCTCATGGCCTACAACATGGGCGACAGCGGCATGAAAGCCGCGTGGAGCAAGGGACAGCATAGCAGCAAATATAGCCGCGCAGTCATTGAGACGGCGCAGGCCCTCAAGAGAATGGAGCACTAAATGGACTGGAAGATTCACAGAGCGATTCTCATTGCGGCCATCTGGATTGCAGAGGTCCTTTCGGCTGGCATCTGCGGATTCATCGCCGCACTGGCACTCATTCCGGCCAGCTACGCAGCGCGCGGCTACTTCGCCTTTGGCGGCGAGTGGCTTATCGTGCTCGGCGTCACGCTGCTGGCGTTCCACATCATCAACAACGCATTCTTCGGAATGCTCAAGCACCATTGAAAGGAGGTGAACCACATGGCTGAACAGAACCTTTTCTGCCTCTGCGGCAGATGCTCGCGCAAGTTGCGCAGCGCGGCTGCCCGTCGCGTCGGTATGGGCTCGACCTGCTGCCGCAAGGAGACAGGCAAGACCATCACCCAGTTGCTCAAGGAGTTGGACGAGCAGGAGGCCGCAGCAGCGGCAGAGCAGCAGGAGCCGGATACACAGGCATAAAAAAAGAGCCGCGCTCGAAAGCGCGACCCTCTTGTCGGACAAGCCTATTGTATCTCGCTCCACATCAAAAGTCAACAGGAGCGTGAATCATGAACGAACAAAACAAACACGCTGCGCTCACCATTGCGCAGCAGTACCCGCCCACGCAGTACAACCTCCTCGTCCCGATGCAGACCGTAACGGAGATTGCCGACATCCAAAAGCCGGTGATGAACTCCGTGAAAATCAGCACCGACCTCAATGACGGCGAAATCTATGAGATGGAGAAAGCCAAGGACGAGTGGCGCGACAGCAAGGGGTACGTCCACAAAGCGACCCCGGCCAAGTACGCCCTCACCAAAAAGGGTCTCACCAAGCTCATGCGAGCCGCAGGCATCAAGATTCTTTCCAGCAGCCCGGTCGTCCCGTCCACCTGCCAGAAGTGCGCGGAGGTCAACCGCAGCATCGGAAAGCCGATTCGCTGCGGAGGCTGCCCCAACAAGGACGTCAAGCACGAGGTCCGAATCAGCGTCCCGCAGCTCACCGGCGAGAACGTCACCATCGTCGCCCATAAGGAAATTGCGGTGGATGATGTGACGGCCGGGATGACAGAGAAGCAGCGGGCAGAATTTATGAAGTTCCGCAGCGAGATGTGCGAGAGCAAGGCTCTCAACCGCGCCCTCCGCACCGCGATGCAGATTAAGTCCAGTTACCTTATCGAGGAGTTCGGAAAGCCCTTTGTTGTGGCCTACCTCGTCCCGAACCTTGACAATCCGACCGTCCGCGAGGAGGCGGTAAAGTCCATGTTTGGCGCGGCGAATGACCTGTACGGCAGCCGCCCGAAAACCAGCCATACGGTCTATGTGGACGATGACGACGAGGGATATGCGCAACCGGAGCCGGATTTTGAGGTCGTACCGGAGCAGCCACAGCAGGAGCAGCCGCCCGAGAGACCGGCGCAGCGGCCTCGCCAGCAGCAGCCCGCGCCGAGTAACCGACAGCAGGGCCGGAACGGTGACAGTGAGTTCTGCGCGGACTGCGGTAAGCAGGTCGGCCTCGACGTAGCAGAGTACAGCCGCAAGCATTTCGGCGGAGTGGCTTATTGCCGCGACTGCCAGAGAAACCATACATGGAGGAAATGATTATGATGATTCTTTCGCAGGACGGCATGGTCGCCGTCAATTCGGACCACGTGGCAATGTTTGAGGTCAAGGAGACTGAAACAATCCCTCGCGAGGCGCAGCTCGTGGCGACCATCTTTGTTTCCGCTGGCGGACGTTACACCAACGCCGAGCGCGCCTGCTGCCCTATCGGGACATTCCGCAGCCCTGACCGCACCGAGCTCGCAAAGCTCGCGCTGGACTACATTTCGTTCAGCATCAGCTCTGGCCGCAAGGTCTACGCGCAGGTTCCGACCGAAGATGAAATGAGGAATATTCAGGGCGCGAAGTCTCGTGCGGATGCAGCGCGGCGCGGCAAGCTCGACGACATCATCAAGGAGCTGCTCAAGGAGGATATGTGATGCTGAAAATATTGCACACCGGAGACTGGCACATCGGCAGTTTCCCCGGGCCGGAGGTCGGCGGACAGAATGCCCGCTTTCAGGACATCTGCCGCTGCCTTGATTTTCAGGCGAGGTACGCGGAGGAGCACCGGCCGGACCTTATCGTCGTCTCTGGCGACATTTTCCATCAGGCCCGCGTATGGTCGGACAGAGGTCTCCGCGAGAGCCGGACGGCCATATACCACATCCGGCGGCTTTCCAACGTGGCCCCGACCGTCGTGTTGCGCGGCACTCCGAACCACGACAGCGAGGAGCAGTTCGAGATGCTGACGACGGCTTTTTACGGCGATGATTCGGTCAGCGTCGTAACGGAGCCGGAGGTGCTCCACATCCACACCTACCACGGGCAGCGCGTAGATGTGGCGTGTATTCCGGGCTTTGACCGTGGTGTACACCGGGCAGCGCACCCGGGCCTCTCTCGAGAGGAGGAAACGCAGGTATTCACGGACGAGCTGGCAAAGGTTGTCCTCGGCCTCAAGGCCCAGTGCGAGCCCGGTGTGACGAGCATCCTGTCTACGCACTTCACCGTCCCGGGATGCAACATGGAGAGCGGCCAGACCGCGCTATTTGCACAGTTTGAGCCCGTCATCTACCCCGACACCCTGAAAGCTGCAGACTTTGACCTCGTAGCACTCGGCCACATCCACCGGCCGCAGCAGCTCCCGGAGGCAGGCCGCGCAGTGTTCTACTGCGGCAGCATTACAGGCCTCAACTTCAACGACGAGGGTCAGCCGCGAGGCTTTTACATCCACGACATCGACGACGACGGGGAGGCATGGAGCGAGTACGTCGAAACGCCCTACCGGGAGTTCGAGACCATCCGCCTCGGAGAGGACGACGTCCGCGCAATGCTGAGTGCGGAGCGAGTTGTTGTACCCGACCGCCTCAAGGGGAAAATCGTCCGCGTTCTCTATACCTGTTCAGACGAGACAAACAAGGCTTTCAACAAAGCCGTCCTCGAGAAAAGGCTCTATGACGGCGGCGTGTTCTATGTCTCCGAAATCACGCCGGAGGAAATCACGACAAGTGTGAACCGCGACGAGCTCCACGGCGACAACAGCCCGGAGCAGAACCTCGCCGAGTACCTCGCCGAAAAGGAAAAGAGCCCGGAGGACGCCCAGCGCATAATCGAGCTGGCCCGTCCGATTATCTCGGAGGCAATGGAAAAAGGCCGCCTTGAGACCCCGACCGGCGTGTTTATGCCGGTAGAGATTGAGGTCAAGAACTACCGTAACTACCGTGACGAGCTGTTTTCCTACGATGGCATTTCCTTTGCCACCATCAACGGCGAGAACGGCGCAGGCAAGTCCAGCCTGTTCATGGACGCCATGCTGGACGCCCTTTTCGAGGAGCCCCGGGAGGGCGACCTCACTGGCTGGATTTGCAACGACCCGGATGCCCGCAGCGGTTCCATCAAGTTCACGTTTTACCTCGGCGCCAAGCTGTATCGCGTGACACGCACCCGCACAAAGAGCGGCAAGGCGACGCTGAATCTCTCCGAGTATGTGGACGAGAGCTGGCAGAACCGCAGCGCGGAGAAATACCGCGATACGCAGGCCATCATCGAGAACACCATCGGTATGGACAGCCTGACGCTCAAGGCGACCGGCCTTATCATGCAGGACCAGTACGGCCTCTTTTTGCAGGCCGACAAGGCGGACCGCATGGCAATTCTCGGCAACATCCTCGGCCTCGGCATTTATGACCGCATGGAGAGCATGGCGGCCAACCGGGCGGCAGACGCCAACCGGGAGCTCCGGCGCGTCGCGGATTTGCAGGAGGAGACCGGGCGGACGATGCCGGACAAGGCAACGGTCGAGGCGGCCATGAACAAGACAGCCGTCGAAAAGGCCAGCGCGGTAGCAGACAGGGCTATCCACACAAAGGCCATGAGCGAGGCGCAGACAAAGCTCGACATTGCCAAGCAGGCACAGAAGCGGTCGGAAAAACTCGCCAGCGAGCTCGGCTCTTGGATTGCGGAGAAGAACGCGAACGCCAGCGCGCAGGCTGTTTGCAGAGCGCAGATTTCCGATGCGCAGGCTCTCCTCGATAAGCGCGAGGAGGTAGAGGCAGGCAGCCAGAGTTACGGAAAACTTTCCGCACGGCGGGAGGAGCTGCTGGGAACGGCGGCCCTGATTCAGCCCAAGGAAGAAAAGCTGCGGGACGTTATGGCCACGCTCTCTGCCCAGCGGAAAAAGAAAGGCAGTCTCGAGGCCGAAAAACTTTCTGCACAGGCAACGTGTTGGAGCTATGAGCAGGCCCTCGCGGACTATGACGAGCTCGAGCGGAAAGCGGCAGACCTCGCAGGAGCGAGCGAACGGCTCACCGCGCTGGAAGAACAGGACGAGCAGTATCTCGCAGCAGACCAAGAGGCCATGAAGCTGCTCCAAACCAAGAACGCAGAAACCGCGCGGATACAGTCTTGGCTCGACATAAAAGAGAACGAGGTCACACATATCCGCTCCCGGGCCATCATGCTCGAGACCTGCGGCTGCCCGGTCGAGAACCCGGAATGCCGTTTCCTGCAGGATGCAGTGGAGGCGAAAAAGAAACTGCCTGCGGCCGAGACGGAACTGGAAACCTACCGGCAGCAGGCCGAGGAGCGCGCCGAGCAGCTCGACGCTGAGTATCAGGCCGCGAAGAAAAAGGCAACGGGCCTCAACTGCCGCAAGGATTTGCAGGCCCAGCGTTTCCTCGTTGCAGACCTGCGGAAAGCCTCGGAGCGGTTCGCAAAGCTGACGGCGCAGAAAGAACGCCTCGCGGAAGTTAAAGAGCGTATCAAGGCCATCGACGAGGAGCTTGAAACCATTCCGGCCAATATCGAGAGCCTCGAGGCAGACCGTTTCGTCGTTGAGGACGAGCTGAAAAAGCTCCGGCAGAACGCAGCGGAGCTCGCCAGCATTGAAGCGCAGCTTTCGGACATTAAGAAATACATCGAGCTGGAAAAGCTGCTCCCGGCAGCGGAGGCTAAAAAGAGCGCAGCGCAGACCCGCCTCACGGAGCTCCTGACCTACGCAGAAAAGACCCGGACGGCGATTGATGGCATCAATGCGGAGATTCTGACCCTCGCAAAGGCGCAGGCTGATGTTGACGAGCTCAAGGAACAGTACGCGGAGGCTGTTGCGGCCCTCACGGTGGACAATACCCGTATTGAAGAGCTGGACCAGCAGGCCGGACATGGCTGCAGGCAGATGGAAGAAATCGAGACGGCAGAGGCAAAGCTCGAAGTCCTTCGCCGTCAGGCGACGGAACAGGGCCAGCTTGCAGCGGGCTACGAGGAGCTCAAGCGGGCTTTCTCTCAGGACGGCATTCCGCATAACATCGTCCGCAGCATTGTCCCGCTGTTCGAGGCGACCGCGACGAGCATCATCAGCCAGATGTCGGGCGGCCACATGAGCATCGAGATGCGCATGGAAAAGACCCTCAAGAGCAACAGCAAGAAAGAGGTCACCGCGCTGGACGTCATCGTGAACGACGCAGCGACCGGAGCCCTGCCCTACATGAGCCGTTCCTGCGGCGAGCGCGTTAAGGCTGCCCTCTCGGTCATCCTTGCGCTGGCGGAGCTCAAGAGCAGCACCGCAGGAGTGCAGCTCGGATTCCTGTTTATTGACGAACCGCCGTTCCTCGACGACAAGGGCGTACAGGCCTACTGCGACGCCCTCGAGGCCATCCAGAAACGGTATTCCTCGCTAAAGATTATGGCTATCACTCACGACCCGGAGATGAAAGCCCGTTTCCCGCAGGCTGTTGACGTTGTAAAGACGGCGGAGGGCAGCAAGGTCATCTACTCTTGAAATCACCAGCAGAAAGGAGGTGCGAGACTTGGGAAGAAGCAACAGGCAGACCGCCGACTACTTTCCCCATTACGTCGGGGAAAAGAGCCGGACAAAGTTCATCCTTGAAAAGAACTGGGGAAACGACGGGTATGCCTTTTGGTTTAAGCTGCTCGAACTTCTTTGCGCCGCAGACGGCCAGTATTACGACTGCTGGGACAAGATGGGCTGGGAGTACCTGCTCGCCGTCACTGGAGTTACGGCCGAAACGGCGGAGGCCATCCTGAACACGCTCGCCTCCATGGGCAAGGTGGACAAAGAGCTGTGGGAGAGCTGCCGCGTCATTTGGGTGCAGTCTCTCCTTGAGAACCTCCGCCAGCTTTACTCCAAGCGCACCGCAGCACCGACGAAACCGTCGGTCGATAACTTTCCCGGCCGCATGGCGGAAAGCCCTGCACAGGAGCCCGCAGCGGCCACAGAGGCGGAGGAAACGCCACCGGCCGTACCGGAGCCCGCGCCGGAGGAGCACGGCAAACCGAAAGCACCCCGGCGTAAAGCCGGGAGCCTCTCGGCAGAGCAGGCCGAGCGGTTTGACCGCTTCTACGCGGCCTACCCGAAGAAAGTGGACCGGGCCACAGCAGAGCGTGCGTGGGCCAAAATCAACCCGGAGCCGGACGACGCGGCGACCGACAGAATCATCGCGGCGGTTGAGGCCGCAAAGAAATATGACAGCCGATTCAGGGAGCGGCAATTCACGCCAAACCCGGCAAGCTGGCTCAATGCAAAAGGCTACATGAACGACTACACAGGAGGTGAGCAGTGTGGAAACGATGACGGCTATGCTGGATTCACTCCATCCGGCGGATTCGGCTCGTTCGGTTGAGACCACCCAGCACCGACGGCCGACAAGCAAGGATATTCTTGCTGGTGGTTACAACTGCCAGCGCGAAATCCCGGAGCCGGTCGAGTGCGAGTTCTGCGGCCGGAAACTGTACCACGAGGCTCTCGTGATGGGACGAACGGTCCTGATGTTCGCCCCGTTCCCGCAGAGATGCACCTGTGACCGAGCAAAGGCGAAGTGGGCGGAGGCGGACGCGGAGGAGGCCAGACAAAAGGCGGAGGCCGAGAAAGAGGCGGCGCAGGCCAAACGGCGCGCCAAAATCGAGAGGCTACTCGGCAGGAGCGGCATCAAGAAACGCTTCCAGCAGCGGACGTTCACCAACTTCATCCGGGATACCCCGGAGCGGCGGCGGTGCTACGACGCGGCCAAAGCCTATGCAGACAGCTTTCCACAGCGCGCAGAGCGCGGCGAGGGTCTCTACATAGAGGGAACCTACGGGACCGGCAAAACGCACCTCGCGGCCGCCATCGCCTTGCAGCTCATAGGCTGCGGCGTCCCGGTCGTCTGCAAGACGTCCGGCGACCTGCTGGCCGACATTAAGGAGGCTTTCGATAGCGGAGACGCCACCGAGTACGAGATACTCAAGGCGTACAAAACGGTCGATTTGCTCATTGTGGATGACCTCGGAAAGGAACAGTGTACAGAATGGAGCGTGAGTACCCTGTACTCCATTCTAAACGACCGGTACGAGGATATGAAACCGACCATCATCACGACGAACTACAACGCAGACGAGCTGGTGCGAGCCCTTACCCCGAAAGGCGGCGACGGCACGAAAGCCCGGGCCATCATAAGCCGCCTGCGGGAGGTCTCGACGGTCATCACAATGGCATGGGCCGATTACAGAGCAGGAGGAGGCAGACGAAATGCCTGAATTGAGACAGGAGTATTTGGATATTCTCGAGAAGCGCGAGTGGAGCGTCAGCGGCTACACCGACGACGGCCGCGTGGAGCTCGAGTGGTGGTCACCGGCTGGAGAAGATTTCTTAGTCTGCGTGAATGTCGAGAACTTCCCGGACGAGATTCTGAATTATTCGGACGACTTTGACCCGGATGAGCACATCGAAATGTGGGTTGAGGCGAGGGCGAACGGCAGACAGGATGTTCCGGGCGCGCGGAGGCTGGCCAAAGACGCAGAGGACATCCAAAAAGAACTTGACGAGCTCGCATTTGAATTACAGGAGGCAGAAAGAAAATTATGGCTTACAGGTATTACAGCACCCTCCGCCCGCTGATGGTGGGCGGCATCCCGTTCCCGAAACAGCCCGGAGAGAGCATTACCACAATCGTCAACTTCGAGGAGGGCCGGACGTACTGCAAGGACATCGACCGTCCCGCGTGGGGCTACATCGAGTACACCGCACCGCTCGACCCGCAGCAGGTCTCGGACTACGAGCTGGTGCTGGCACCGGAGGAGGACGGCCATGAGTGACGTGAAAATCAAGGAGCTGGACAAGAGCCTCATTCATCGGGCGAACAGCAACAGCATGAGCGGCCAGCGCGGCGACATTTCAGCCCACGAGTACGAGGTCTACTGCCAGAAAGTTATGAGCTGGAACATCCCGGACAGCCGCAAGCAGAAAATCGTGGACCAGATTTATACACGGTGGAGCGAGCAGCTCCGGCACGAGGCAGCCCATGTGAGCGTCGCCGTCGCAGGACCGGCGCGGTACAACGCAAAGAAGCTGGACCACAGCGACACCATTCTCCGCCTTTCCTCTGAGTTCGTGGAGTGGTTCAACGGCCTGCAGGAGCAAGTCTGGCAGGGCCGCATCGAGGACAAGGGCGCAAAGGAGATTGCGCGGCTGGTCGATGACATCAAATTCTGCATCGAGCGGCCGACGCTTAATCCTACCGCGAGCCTGTGCGAGCTCGCCAACAAGGACCCGGAGCTCTTCATGGAGTATTACGAGAAGCTCCATGAAAAGTACCGCTGGCGCAAGAACAGCGTCATCGCCAAGCTCTACGCGGCCGGGAAAGAGGGCAAACTCGCAAACCTGAACCGGCAGAAGTTTTTCGAGGACGAGAACTTCGTCGCCTACACGATGGGCGACCGGGCATACATCAAGTTCGTTATGAAGCCCCGGCAGCAGCTTATTGTGGCACTCAAGAGCCGGAAATGGTGGTGGAACAGTAACGAGGAGGCATGGAGTACCTACCTCGACAAGCTGGACAAAGAGTGGGTGCAGAGCATCAGCACCCGGTACGCCGATTACGTTTGAGGAGGACAGCATGAAGCGACTTACGATTATCGGCCTGTGGCCGGACGACACGGTCAAATATTGCACCGAGAAATGTGACTGCCGCAGGTACGCATTCGACAGGATACTTTACCACAAGGGCGGACGAGCCGCCCGCGAGCGCATCTGCATCCCGGTAGTTGACAGGAGCGGAGCGGCAACGACATACCTCGACCTCCCTGTAACACTCCTCGAGGCGGGCGTCGTTTATCTCCGCCTCGACGACGGCAGCGACATTTTTTTGAGCGACACACAGATGGCGTTAATTGCCAACGAAGTCGAGAGACGGCGCGCAGAGTGCGCAGGAACTGGCCTCAAGACGCTCGGGAAATGGTTTGAGAGCGGCCTCCCGACCGCAGAGGACTATCTCGAACCGGGCGACGAGGTAGACGAGGACCTGATTGGCTACTTTCTTGACGTCTTACCGCCACGCACAAACCGCGCAGGCCTGTTGCAGGTGGGCGGAGAAATCAGCACCGCAAAGGACGTCAACGGACGCTGGCAGCCGACCTACCTTACGTTCAAGCGACGGGGTGGAACATGGCGGTACGCAGGACGGTGTTTTGAGGGCTCTGCGGAGCCAGTTCAGAAGTACCAGTCCTCGCTAGAGAAGATGATGCTTACACGCTGTAAGCTACTGGGAGTTGTAGCGCAGGAGGTTGAAGCCTGATGGACTACAAGGACAAAATCCGAAAGCTCCTCGCCCTCGCAAAGAGCCCGGAACCGGAGGAGGCAAAACTCGCCCTGCTCAAGGCCCGCAAGCTCATGGCGGAGCACAAGCTCACCGAGAGGGACCTCGAGGAACGGAACACGACGGTCATAAAACGAGCCATCGGCGAGACGTTTTCCAAGAAAGCAAACTCGTGGATGGACCCGCTCTCAATCATTATTGGAGAAAACTACTGCTGCTCAGCGTTTCGATGCAAGGTTAGCGCAAAAACAACCGTTTGGCACGTCGGATTCATCGGTTTAGAGGGCGATTTTGAAATCTGCGTAAAGATATTCCGGTATGCGGTCCGGTGCGTTAAATCGGAGCAGAAGAAGCTCCGCAAACAGCACCGGGACTATTACACACCGCAGGAGATTGAACAAATCTGTGATTCCTACGGTTATGGGTTCGCCAGAGGCGTATACGAGGCGTTCACAAGACAGAATGAGGAAAATCAAGAATACGGCCTTGTGCTGAAAGTTCCGAAAGAGGTCAAAGACGAGCTCGAAAAGATTGGAACGCCGAAAGAGTTCAAAAAGACGCCCCAGCCAAAGACGGTTGGAGAGCTCGACGCAGCATGGCGTGGCGTCGAGGATGGCAGGAAGTTCGACCCGTCGAACAAGCTGAAAGAAAAGAAGCAGGAGGCATAACCAACATGGCAAGTACGAAGTTTGAAGTCTCAATGGAAATTTTCAAGTTTCAGGGAGAACCGGACGTCAGCGTCACGCTGACCGGTAAGAGCCCCGCAGAGCTCAACACCGCGCTCAAAACGCTCGAGACCATCGCCAAGGCCACGACGCTGTACGACGGCGACAGCGCACCGGAGGCGGAAAAGAACGTCCCCAACGAGCCGCAGCAGGCAGCCCCGGTAGTTTCCTCGGCTGATAAGAAAGCCCCCCCCCGAGAAGCCGGTAAGCTGGCTTACGCCCGTCGGCGCAAAGGGGCTCATGCTCCTGCGCTGCCCGAAATGCAAGAGCGAGTTTGTACAGTTCTTGCGCGAACCGCAAACGACCAACAAGTGCCGGAAGTGCGGCGCGAAAATCCCGCTGGACGCGCTGGCACGGTTCGAGTTCACCTGCCCGGACTGCAAGAAAGTGAGCTACGGCCGGACGAACATCGAGGATGCAGAAATCAAAAACCAGAAATTCTCCTGCGTCTGCGGCCGGAGCATACCGAAGCTCACATGGGACCCGGTCAAGCACTGCTACACGATGTAAGGAGGGCCGGATGATGAAAGCACTGACCCACAACATCCGGCAGGAGCGCGAGGACCAGCGCGACCGCTCCGCCCAGCTCTTTATGTGGTGCATCGTCGTCTCCATGCACCAAGACGACGGCATTGGCGCGTCCCGCCTCCTGCGGGCGTGTAACGAGATGGACGCTTTTGAGAAAAAATACCAGACGGCCATCCTCTACGGCAGCAGCAAGAACGCAACGGACGCCATGAGGGAGAACCTCAAAGGAATCTGTGATTTTGAGGTCCGGCTGCCGGTTGACCGAGCTCCGAGAGGACGCCGGGAGGAGCAGCTCCGCATGGCAAGCAATCAGGGCGCAGAAATCGCGTGGCTTGTTATGGCGGCCACCTGTCACGAGACGTTCGGCTACGGGAGAGACCGGCTGGCGCGCCTCAAGCAGAACTCCATGAACAACTACAAGCAGTACCTCGAGTGGGAAAAAGAGGATAAGGACCTCGCTCTCGACCGTCTGCGCAGATGCGTACAGGACGCCCTCAAAGAGGACCTCCGCGTCACTGACACCGACGACCGTAAGGGGATGCTTTCGACCCCGGGCAGAGGCCCCAACGTCTACGAGACGGCCGCTGTCTACTCGGAGATATTCAGGAGGGCCAGAGCGGGACGGGCAGTGGCCCCGCTCGCGGTATACAGCGCAGCAAAGTACGACGAATCCATGACGGCCGCCCGGAAACGGGCCAGCATTATGCTCGGCTTATGACTATCTGCCCGAAAGAGTGCCCGGACAGACACCCGGGATGCCACGACCATTGCGAACGGTATGCGGAGAACAAGGCGGCATACCAGAAGATGAAGCAGGAGTACGACGGGAGCGTCCGAAACCCCTACTGCCGTAGGTGGACGCACCGGGCCATCGTGCGCAGCTTCAAGAAGAAATTCAGGTAAAGGAGTGGTGACTATGTACGAGGTTCTTTTAGAGCTTGACGACCTGCTGGAAACCTTAACTTGCTGGCTTTCCTTTGCGGCCGTCGCCTTGTCGGTAATAGTTGTTGCGGCCTATGTATGGCACAAGGCCGCCGAGCAGAAAGCAACCCGGGCGGAGCCCCGGAAAAGAAAGGATGGAATGACATGAAACAGAGCGAAAAGCTCACGCAGCTCCTCGAGCTTATGCAGGCAAACCCGGAGCTCCCGGTCATCCCCTGTGTAGATGGGGATGTGGTCGGCGGCGACGAGTATTACTGCTGGCTTGGCTCATGGGGAGAGAGCGCGGTTCAGGAGTTCATCATCGGCAAAGAAAGAACCTACTACCGGGAGGACGATATTTCAGAGATGAACGACGTTCTCTACGAACGCTATGACCCGGAGCTGGTTGACAACATGACGGATGAGGAGACGCGGGCAGCGTACAACGCACTACCGTGGAAGAAAGCTATCTTTGTCGATGTCCACCAATACGAGGAGGAACCGGATGCCGAGGTATGATGTGTTCCTTGAGGGTAGGACAGAGAACTCCACCTGCTACTTCGGCGTCGCGGTAATGGCGGACAACCAAAAAGAGGCGGAGTTCCTCGGGCACGAAGCGGGGCGGAGGAAACACCGCGAGTGTGACGAAATCGAAGTCGTCAGCGTAAGACTGAGACAGGCAGGAAAGCGGAGGCTCTACCAGTGTGTTCCACTCAAAGAACGTGCTCTAAATCTTGTAAAGGAGGCTATCAAAAATGGAAGAAGTAAGATTGATTGACGCGAACGCTTTGCACAAGCGCATTGAAATGAACCTTCGCGCCAGCAATCCGTTCACTATTGAAGAATGCTGCTATAAGGATGCCCTGAACAGCGTGGACGAGGCTCCCGCCATTGACCCGAAGACGCTGCGGCCTGTGGCACACTGGGAGGAAATTCCCGGCTCCTATGATGTCTGTGCCGGGGAAAACGGCTCATGGTGTGTACCGGCAACTCATTGCTCAAACCCGGAATGTGGAGAGGTGAACCCGTGTGGCCTCAAAACGCCATTTTGCCCGATGTGTGGATTCAGGATGGAGGACGTGCCGTATGACGATGATTGACCGCGACGAGCTGCTCAAGCACGAAGTTATGATTATCACCAAGGGTAACGCCGCTTTTCATGGCGTTCCGTCATCGCTTATCGAGACAGCCCCGGTTATTGACCTCAAGAACCTGCAGCCCGTATGGAGAGACCCGGAAACCGACCCTCCAAAGGTCGAAACGGAAGTGCTGGTTTTGTACCGTTATAATGGCTATATGGGCATTACAACGGCGCACTACGAGGACGGCAATGTTTTCTCCGAGGACAGCAAATGGAATTGGGAGGATCTCCCTGATTGGGGAACATACGACGAGGAACGGGATGACTACCGAATCCCGGAAGGCTGGTGGGAATACCGCCACTTCAACCCGGACGACGTTTACAACAACAAGATAGACTGTCCTGTTGTTGGCTGGATGCCGCTGCCGACGGAGGAGATTACAAAATGAGCGAAAAACGTATGGTCTACGCGGAGGACGTGATTCAGAGAATCTGCAGCATGGCCCCCGAAATTCTGGGCGGTGAATACAACCCGGATATTGAGGATGAAGTAGAGCAACTGGTTTGCGCTGTAGAAAGTACCCCGACGGTGGCCCCGGCGGTCGAACCTCGGCCTATCGCAAAGTGGCTTGTTGTTCGCCGGACGGCGGATGGCGCGGAGTGCAAGTGCGGAAACTGCGGGCGTCAAGAGACGTTCACGACGTTTGATAGGCACACAGACCATGTCTACTGCTGCCGATGCGGATACAAAATGGAGGGACTGACAAATGGGTGAAAAGAAACTTATCGACGCCACTGCACTCTGTCGGTATCTCTCGAACTGGCAGTTGAGCTGCGCTGGCAACGTGACAGGTGGGAAGGACGCCCGGGACAACCTCGTCATCTATAACACCCTCGACAAGGTTATGGAGGTCATCGAAAACGCCACGGCCGAGGAGCAGCGGGTATACAACCTCCGCGTGGACAAAGACAAGCTCGATGCCATGCGGAAAGCGCTCACGCAGCAGATTTGTCTCATTTTCAAGCAGGAGCCTGAACCCGTTGAGACGATTAGGTGGAGCAATGGAAACAACATAAAGTGCGACGAAAGGCACTTTGTTATAGCTGAGTATGTTGACGATTTCGGAAACGCGGATATGGGCTTCGCTTATTTCTTTGGCGAAGAAGATTATAGAGCTAACTACAATTCGGAAAGCCGGGATGAATCTTTCGATAGGGTTGGATGGTATGTTCCTAACCCGACTTGCGGGAGACCGATGTGGAATATAAAACGATGGATGGCTGTTCCGTATCCAGAGGAGGGAAATTATGAAACCGATTAACGCAGAGGAAATCGTCCGTGTATTCAACGGCTGGCTCGAGGAGGCGGACAGCCTCGCAGAGCGGGAGGCCATTGAGTGCTGCATCGACCACATTCAGGACGCCCCAGCAGTCAGCCAGCAGGAACTCCGCAGCTATATGCTGCCGTGGTTTAGCCCGTTCGCGGCCCCGTGGTGCGGGAAGATTCAGCGCGCTTTCCCGAAAGCCTACGTCACCATGAACTTCGAGCTGATTCTCGTCCCGAGGACGAACACCTACATCAACCTCAACCATTGTAGCACCCCGGACGAGTTCAAGGCTGAGGTCATCGAGGGTGTTTCGCGTTTTGCGTTCAAGGGATTCACCAAGCCGCTATGCAGAGAACACCTCGACGGCATCAATAAGCTGCTCGATACCCATTTCACGCCGGAGGAGATAGAGTACATCTACACCAACCTCGGCAACGGTATCAACCACGAGCTGTGCATGAAGTTCGTCCAGAGCGGCTATGACCTCGGCGTCATCGACGAGGGATTGCAGGCAAAGGACGGGCAGGCATGAGAATTTGTTCATTAGAGAGCCGCGACGACACGGTCAAAAGAAGCGGCTCCGCAACCGTGGATTTGTCAAAGCACGAAGTTCGCCTGCTGGCCGATGCCCTTTACGAAACGACAAAGGGAAAGACGGGCGTTCCTGCAAAGAGAAAACTTGCGAGAGAGTTCAAGCTGCTAAACGCGCTGGTACAGCACGGCGGGTTAGATTCAGTTGAGGTATCTTCGCTCCAAAAAATCGACATGACGATAAAAGAGGAGGAAGAAATGCCATGAGCAAATATATCCTGTTTGAGTGGGTTGTTCCGACAGCTCTTGCGCTGCTGAGTGGAGGGCTCGTGGTTCTCATAATCGAAATCAACGAGTGGTTTGGCAGAAAAGAGGACAAGAGGCAAGAACGCCTCAAAAATGAAAAGCGGCAGCCAGCTAAAGAAAACAAAAAAAGGAGGCGGAAACGTGAAAGGGACGATTCGAGGCCGATGCCCGAAGTGCGGCGGGGAAATTATAGTTTCCGAGTATTATCAGACATCGCGAGATTACAAAGTTCGTATGAACGGGAAACTATCCAAACGGTACATCGTCACCGATGCTGGAAGCGTGAATGCAACGACAGCATCATGCGGCAGCCTTTGTGGCGCATACTGGGAAGATGAAGAGTTTTCCATCGGGCAAGACGGGACGTTCTACGACAATAAATACACAGAGGATGGACAGACATGAAAGAAAGACAAGTAGAAATCCTGCCCTGCCCGTTTTGCGGAGCGAATCCGTGCCGCATCGCAGAAAAAAGGGAGGTCGTCAATACCGAAACCGGTGAAGCGATAAGTAGTAATATCGGCATTACGTATTGGAAGCATCCCGAAACGCCTGATTGCATTTTGGGATTCGGGATGTTTTTTCTCGATACGCCAGACGACATCCAAAGGTGGAACAGCAGAACCGATAAAGCAAAATCTAACCCCGAAACTTGAAGATGATTCAAGCGCATTTCAATCTTTAACCATCAAATTTGAAAAATGGAGGACAAAATTTATGTTTCCGCAGAGAAGAATGACGACCGACACCCCGGATGGGAATTACTCGCAGGCTCTCAACCTGTTCGTGCGCGGCGAGGACGGCTGGGTACAGATGCCCAGCCGGAGCATCAGTCTCAACGACTACATGAAGCAGCTTATCAAGGCGCACAACGCAGATATTGACACCGAGGGAACGCCGGAGGAGTTCGACATGACCCTGTGCGAGCACCTGTTCGACGGCCCGGAGACCATCGAGGGTCTGCTGGCAGAGCACTACACCCTCTCGTGGGCTCTCGCCTCGTTGCGCGACAAGCTCAAGCACTACGAGGACGCGCGCATCCCGGAGATTATGCCGGAGGGCTTGCAGACCATCGAACGCGCCATCGGCACTTACGGCAAAGACGCCCAGCTCACCAAAGCTGTGGAGGAAATGTCGGAGCTCACTAAAGCTCTTTGCAAGCTCAAAGAGTGCAAGCGCAAGTACGACACCCCGTTCAACCGGGAGACGCAGGAAGCGTGCTCGAACATCGAGGAGGAAATTGCTGATGTTTTCATCATGCTGGTGCAGCTCTTTGCGATTTTTAACCTCCGTGAGCTGGTAAACATCACGAAAATCGTATGGGACAAGCTCGACCGGCTCAAGGATAATCTGGACAAAGAAGCAGCAAAGAAGGAGGGGCGCAAAGATGTTACACCAGAATGTTGATTTATACATCTGCGAACATTGCCGCCTCGAGTTTTACGACGAGGAGGAGTGCTTGGAACACGAAAAAACCCACTCGCCTCATTTCGATGGCTCGACGAACGAGGACATCGCTAAAGAGCTGGACGCGCTCGGTGCTAACGCTTGCAGCTTTCGGGTTGGAGATTGTGTTATGGGGATGACCATTCACTCATTCAAAAACCTTATGAGTGTGGCAGCAAGGGCGTTGCGGAAAGGAGCCGACAATGCCGGAAAAAAGTGAGTTCGACAAGGCACTCGGCGAGCTGTACGACCTGACCGAGTGGGAGGACGCAGAGGCGGCCATCCGGGAGCTCCACGCGCGGGGGCCGGAAATTGAGCGGCTCTATCTCGACAGCAAGATTCTCCCCGGAGAGCTGCGAGCCCTCGTTATGGTGAGTAACTGCCTCGAGCGTGAGTTCATCCATCGGCAACTTGCCACCGGGCAGCCGCTTCACATGAATGTTTTATAGGAGACAGCACAATGAGTGATGATGGTATGTTTTGCCCGTACAAGAAAAGCACGAAACGGGAAGTGAGCTACTCGTGGATTAGCCGGACCGAGATTACAACGGAGCGTTTCGGCTGGTGCTCGGAAAAGAAGTGCATGGCCTACAACAACGGCCGGTGCAAGATGCTTGAGGAGGAGATGGCGCATGAGTAAAGAAACAAGATTCTGCCCGTTCATGCGCAAGCTCACGCGAGAGCACTGGCGCACAGCGCAGGACCGTGTGACGGAGAGCTACAAGGACAGGTTTGGCAAGTGCATCGGCGAGAAGTGCATGGCCTATGAGAATGGCCGCTGCAAGCGGCTGGAAAGAGAGGGAGCCCAGTGAAGAAAAGGAACTGCCGGATGACCGGCGAGGAGAAGAATGTACATGAGCGCGCCGTGAAGCTGCGCAAGATGACCGACGACAAGCTCATTGAGCACATCGACCACATTCGGGAAGAGGCCTACAACACCGGCTACTCCGAAGCCGAGGCCCAGCGCGCATCGACCCCGGCCCCGGGCAAGTCCCTGCAGCAGCTCCTCGAGCAGCTCGACGCCGGAGAGTGCAAGGGCATCAAGAGCGCGACCGTCTACAAAATCGCAGAGTTTGCCCGAGAGCAGGGCTACCTCGAATGAGCGGCCCGGTAAAGGACCCGCTCCGGGCCTTGCAGGGAGCACGGAGCCGCGCGCAGGGCGGGAGGCTGGAAGAACAGATAGAAGCCTCGTGCGCTCTTTTGACAGAGACGGGCCGAGCCGACATAAGCAAGACGCCGGAGCCGATGAAACCAGTGAGCCAGCCGAACAAGTCGGGGCAGTTCCGCGCGGTGTATACCAAAAAGGCGGAACCGGATTTCAAAGGCGTCATGCTCGGAGGCCGCGCGGTGATGTTCGAGGCAAAGAGCACCGGGACGGGCAGGCTAAACAAAGACCGCGTACTACCGGAGCAGGTCAAAAAGCTCGATTCTTACACAGCCCTCGGCGCGCACTGCTTCATCGTTGCCACATTCGACGGGCTGCGAGTATACAGAATCCCGTGGACGGTCTGGCGCAGCATGAAGCAGCGATACGGCAGGAACTACGTCACGGAGGCGGACATCAAGGAGTACGCCGTGCGGTTTGGACCGGGATTTTCCCTGGACCTACTGCGTGGAATCCCGACGATGTACGACATTAACCCGCTTTCCAACGTGAGCGATGTACTCACGGCGTTTTGTGGGATGCCCTACGGGACGCAGCCCGAGACAGAAGAATGGCGCGCGGCCGTGTACAGATTTGACCGCTTTATGAACTGGACGACGCCGGAACGCTTTGTGCTGGTGGACGGAATACGGAGGGAACGGCCGAACATGGAAAACCCGATATTCACATTTATGGGCGTTCCAATCACGGAGGACAGCGCAAGCAAGCTCAATGAGGCCATGAAGAAATGCGGCGTCTCCGCGCTCGAAGTGGCGGGAGTTTGCGAACGCTTTGCAAAAATCGCCCGGGCCACACTCGACGAACTGCCGGACGGAAACAAAGAGGAGGAGCACGATGACTGAACAGGAAATTGTGATGATGGCCGCAGAGGTGGCGGCAAAGGCGGCTGTCGCTGCCGTTCGGGCCATCTTAGGGAAAGAGATACAGGAGAGCGTCGAGGCCGCTGTGACGGACGCTGCCCGCCTCGGAGCGGAGGCAAGCATCAAGGCCGTGGAGCAGGAGCGCAAGAAGTTCCGGGACGGCCGGAGCGACCGGAGATTCCGCAATACCAAGCTCCTGCTGCGGAACTATACCGTGCTCAACGCCAACTGCTCCCACGCAGTATACGACGCGGCCAGCGCGGCCACCGGAGAGGAGAGCGTCGAGGAAATCGTGGAGGCACTGGACGAGCTGCTCGAGGAGAATCTCAAGGTCGAGAGCATTATGAAGTCGGCAGCCCGGACGCAACTTATCATGCGCCATGTGAACAGGATGCTCGGAATCTACAAGGTCGTCTGCGAAAACAGCGTAGATGAGGGCGAGCAGAGGCACTACCGCGTCATCGAAGCCCTCTACCTGAGAGACCGGCCGCTCTCACCGACGGCCGTAGCGGAGCGGGAAAAAATCGACAAGCGGACGGTCTACAAGGATGTGGACGCGGCTTGCGCCACGCTCTCCGCCCTGATTTTCGGCATTGACGGCATTAAGAAAGCCTGACGGCACGAGACGGACGACCCGTTTCGGGGCAAAAACACGGCATTGACAAGGCACTATACGAGTGCTAAACTACAAAATGTAGAATACCAACAGCAAAAAGAAATCCCCTAAACCCATAATTTTTTCTCCTATTTGACGGGAGCCGCCTTGCGCAGGGCGGCTCCTCTTTTTTATGCGCAGGAGTGACCCGAAACGGGTCAAGGAGGAACGGCAGATGAAAATTATCACTCTGTCGGTGGGCGACCTCCATCCGGCGGACTACAACCCGAGGAAAGACCTCGCACCGGGCGACAAGCAGTACGAAAAGCTGGCCCGGAGCATTGAGACCTTCGGCTATGTTGAGCCCATCGTATGGAACCGGACCACCGGCAACATCGTAGGCGGCCACCAGAGGCTCAAGGTGCTGGTGCAGAAAGGCTACACCGAGGTACAGGTGGTAGAGGTCGAGCTCAACGAGCAGGAGGAGCGCATCCTCAATGTTTCGCTCAACAAAATCTCCGGCCGGTGGGACAACGAGAAGCTCACCGCGATTCTGGACGAGCTGAAAGAGCAGGGCGAAATGGCCCTCACTGGCTTTGATGACTGGGAGCTCGATGCTCTCAAGGTTACATACGACCACATCGAGGACCTGCTGAACGAGGACTTCTCCGACACCGGAAAGAGCGAGCCGAACAGCTACACCATGACATTCACCCTGCCCGAGGAGGTTCACGAGGCGATGGACAAGTACATCGACGAGAACCCTGCAGGCAAGGTTGAGCTGGCGCAGCTGCTCGTGAACAAGGCAAAGGGGCTTATCTGATGGAAATTATCAAAAAGAGAATCGCGGACATGGAGCGCGCGGAGTATAACCCTCGCGTGGAGCTCATGCCCGGCGATGACGAGTACGAGAAGCTCAAGCGGAACATTGACAGGTTCGGCGTGGTAGTCCCGGTAATCTGGAACAAGCGCACGAACCGTGTCGTGTCCGGCCACCAGCGTCTCACCGTGCTTATGAATGAGGGCGTCACCGAGACGGACGTATCTGTTGTTGACCTCGACGAGACCGCAGAGAAGCAGCTCAACATCGCCATGAACAAAGTGACGGGCGAGTGGAACGAGGTAAAGCTCAAGGAGCTGCTGGACGGCCTCGGCGACGCGGCCCCGGAGACGGGATTTGACCTGTACGAAATCGAGGCCCTCGAAAACAACGTGGACGCTCTCGTAGACGGCGACTTTCTCGACAGCGAGCTCAAGAGCATCGAGGAGACGTTCAACATCTCGCTCAAGTTCAGCGCGGAGGACCGCGACGTCCTGAAAGAGTACATAAAGGACAACGGCAAAGAGGACCTTGTTGCCGTCATCGTCCAGAAGATTAGAGGTGAGATTTAATGGGCTGCAAATGCGGGAGCCAGATTATTCTCTGTAACCTGCCTGTGCGTTTCGACACCTATCGCGGCTGCTCGCACGGCTGCCGGTACTGCTTCGCACAGAAGAAGAACGACATTAGCCACATCGAACGCGACGAAAGCGTAGACGGCCTGCGCTCCTTTATTGAGGGCAAGCGCGGCAACGAAACGGAGTGGTGCGACTGGAACATCCCTATCCACTGGGGCGGCATGAGTGACCCGTTCCAGCCGGTCGAAAAGCAGATTCGCGCCAGCTACGAGTGCCTCAAGCTGCTGGCGGAGACGAAATACCCGTTTGTGGTGAGCACAAAGGGCCGCCTCGTTGCGGACCCGGAATACCTCGACCTGTTGGCACAGTGCAACTGTGTGCTGCAAATCAGCATGGTGTGCAGCAAGTACGACCGCCTCGAACGCGGGACGCCCAGCTACGAGGAGCGGCTCACCATCCTCAAGACGGTATCGGCCAGAGTGCAGCGCACCATCGTCCGCATCCAGCCGTATATGCCCGAGGTGTTCCATGACGTTATGAAGAACATCCCTCGCATCGCGGAGGCAGGAGCCTACGGCGTCATCGTTGAGGGCATGAAGTTCTTTAAGGCTAAACCCGGCATGACGAAAATCGGCGGTGACTTCTGCTATCCGCTGCCCCGTCTCCGGCACGATTTTGAAGCCATCAAGGCGGAGTGCCATCGGTACGGCCTGAAATTCTACAGCGGCGAGAACCGGCTCCGCGCGATGGGCGACAGCATGACTTGCTGCGGCATCGACGGCCTGCCCGGATTCCGGCCGAACGAGTATAACCTCTGTATGCTGATGAACGGCAAGAACCCGGAGCCGACGGAAAAGATGAAAGAAGTCGGGACGGGCGGACCGTTCAAAACACTGAACCAGAGCGCGGGCAGCGGGCGCAAAATTGCAAAACAGAGCTTTTACGGCCTGATGCAGGAGGAACTCGCCAAAAAGACCGACTATCACAGAAAGGTGTTTGGACTGGATGAATGAGTACAGCCTGACGCCGGTTCAGGAGGTAGACGGGCTGCGCATCAAGCGGGACGACCTTTATACCCCGTTTGGCCCCGGAGAAGTGAACGGAGGAAAGCTCCGGCAATGCGTGATGCTGGTGAACAGCATCAAGAAGGACTACAAGAGCCTGCTGACGTATTGCAGCATCCACTCCCCGCAAGCACCCATCACCGCAGCAGTAGCCCGGGCGAACGGGATACCGTGCAGAATCGTGTACGGTGGAACCACCCGGGAGAGCGTTGCGGCTCTGCCTATGCCCCGGCTGGCGATGAAATATGGGGCGTCCATAGTGCTCGCAGCACGTTCCGGCCGCCACAGCATTTTACACGCCCGCGCAAAAGAGCTGGCGGCGCAGGAAAGCAGCTTTATTGTCCAGTACGGCATCAATATCATCGGGTACGGCGACACGCTGCTAACCGCAGTTGCGGCGCAGACAGAGAACCTCCCGGACGATATAGAAAACCTCGTGATGACCTGCGGCAGCGGCATCACCGCCACCGGCGTGATGATAGGACTGCACAGGTACGGGAAACGGGTCAAGAGGATGCACCTCGTAGCCACGGCCCCGGACCGGCGCGGATTCATCCACGAGACCCTCAAAAAGTACGGCGCAGACCGAGAGTTTGAGTACCACGACCTTTTCCACAGTCCCGGATTCGTCTATGAGAAGTCCGCAGCGGCTACATGGGGGGGCATTCGCCTGCATCCTCATTACGAGGCAAAGACGATGCAGTGGTTTAGAAGCTCTGGCATCGCACCGGAAAGCACCCTATTCTGGATTACGGGCGCGGAGCCTCGCAGCCCGGGACAGAGCTGAAAGTGAGGAGAGGAGGACAATGCCGAATAGGACCAAAGACGACCTTTGGGAGCGTCAACCGGGCGAAAGCGCGCAGGCCTACGAGGCATTTGCCATCTACCGAGATATGGGCTCAAACAGGAGCCTACGGGTCGTTGCCGAACAGTTATCCAAGAGTGACACGCTTATCAAGCGTTGGAGCCGCGAGAAAAAGTGGGGAGAACGCTGCCGAGCGTATGACAACCATTTGGATGACGTAGCCCGACAAGAGGCACTCCGAAAGTACAAAAAAATGAGGACCCGCCACATCGGCATCGCATTGCAGCTCCAAGAGAAAGCCCTCGCGGAGCTCAAGAATCTGCCGGACGGGTCGATGACGCCAAAGGACATTATCCAGTTTCTTGACAAGGCCACAGAGCTTGAGCGGGATAACCGGATGGAGGAGGCAGGCGTCACGGCCGGAGGCAAGACGGCGGAGGAGCAGGAGGAAACCACGCTCTCCCTCGCCGATGAAATCGCGGCCGCATACGAGAACCGGAAACGAGGAGAACAGACATGATGACCCAAGAGGCTATCCTGTACTACGCAGACCACCCGGCTGATTTTGTCGAGGACCTGCTCCACGTTACGCCGGACAAGAACCAGCGCGCCATATTGGATTCTGTGGCAAAGAACCAGATGACGAGCGTCCGCAGCGGCCACGGCATCGGCAAGAGTGCGGTCGAGGCGTGGACCGTTATTTGGTTTATGTCAACCCGGCCATTCCCCAAAATCCCTTGCACGGCCCCGACGCAGCATCAGCTATTCGATATTCTGTGGGCGGAGATAAGCAAGTGGCTGCGCAACAATAAAGCCCTCGAGCGGGAGCTGATGTGGACAAAGGAAAAGGTCTACATGAAGCAGTACCCCGAGGAGTGGTTCGCTGTGGCCCGAACGGCCAGCAAGCCTGACGCCCTGCAGGGATTCCACGCTGACGACATCCTCTACATCATCGACGAGGCCAGCGGCGTGGACGACAAAGTTTTCGAGCCGGTGCTGGGCGCACTTTCGACGCCCGGAGCGCGGCTGCTCATGTGCGGAAACCCGACACAGTTGTCGGGCTTTTTCTATGACAGCCACCACAAGAACAGAGGCAGCTACACCACGTTCCATGTTGACGGCCGGAACAGCAGCCGCGTCTCGGACGACTTCGTCAAGACCATCATCCAGATGTACGGCGAGGATTCAGACGTTTTCCGCGTTCGTGTCGCCGGAGAGTTCCCCCGGCAGGAGAACGATGTTTTCATCCCTCTGCCGCTCGTCGAAAAATCCATTATGACCGAATGGACGGAACCGGCAAGACCTGTCCGCATCGACATCGGCTGCGACGTTGCCCGCTATGGTGACGACCGCACCGTCATCGGTTACAAGGTGGACGAAAAGGCCATGTTCTACAAGCGCAAGAGCGGGCAGGACCTTATGCAGACGGCCGACGACATCATGGAGCTCGGCCTAAAGCTCATGGAAAAGTACCGTTTCGACAAGGCTATCCCCATCAAGATAGACGACAGCGGCCTCGGCGGCGGCGTCACGGACCGTCTGCGGCGCGTAAAGCGCGAGCAGCCGGAGCGGTTCTGGTGGATGGATATTATCCCCGTTTACTTCGGCCAGCGCATACACCATGACTTTTACTACGACAGCACCACCTACATGATGAGTGTCGTGAAAAACCTACTTGCACCGCAGACGCCGGAGGGCGCACAGAAGCCCGTCCAACTCATTCTCCCGAACGATAACGACCTCGTCGGCCAGCTTTCCACACGAAAGTATTCCATGACCGACGACGCCAAAATCCGCGTGGAGAGCAAGGACGCCATGAAAAAGCGCGGGATGCACTCGCCCGACGAGGCCGACTGCATCCTCCTGCTGTGCCTGCCGGTCAAACCCAAGAGGAGAGGAGACGTTAAGAAGTGAGCGACAAGAAGCAGCCCGCCCAGCAGCGGGTAAACGTCCGCATCGTTAAAGCGGACGACCCGGAGCAGCGCGGCGGGATGAAGCCCATCGCAAAAGCAGACGGCTCCCTGCAAATCTCGCCGGAGGAGGCGTACACGGCAGGCATTTGGACAAAACCGCCGTTTGACCTCCGAGGGCTTTCCAAGATGGTGGATGAAAGCACCATACTCCCGCAGTGCATCCGGGCCTACAAGTCCAATATCGCCGGATTTGGCATCGACATCCGGTACAAAGACGACTTTGCGGACGCGGACGAAACCACGGAGATGAAAGCGGAGTGGGACCGGGCGGCGGAGGTCGTCGAGATGCTCAACATGGAGCAGGAGAGCAATGAGCTCTTTGAGGACATCGTGGAGGCCCGGGAAACCTACGGCTGCGCCTACGCAGAGGTCATCCGGGACATGGACGGGAACGTCATACAGCTCGAGTTCATCGAGGACACCCCCAGCGTGGAAAAGAGCCGGAGGCTGGACCCGCGCGTCGAGGTGACGTATTTCCACCGGGACCACACCGAGAACCGCATGAGGAAGTTCCGCAAGTATAAGCAGACCGTCAACGGCAAGACGGTCTACTACAAGGAGTTCGGAGACCCGCGAATCATGGACCCGACGAGCGGAGAGTACGTCACCGAGCTCGAGTTCAAGAGCCGCGCCAACGAAATAATCGAGTTCGCCATCGGGACCGCCACATACGGCAAGGTCCGGTGGGTTGGTTCCATCCTTACCGTAGATGGAGCCCGGAGAGCGGAGAGCCTCAACAATAACTACTTCCTGAACGGCCGACACACCCCGTTGCTGATTATGGTAAAGGGCGGCAGCCTGACGGACGATAGTTTCGCCAAGCTCAAGGAGTACATGAACGGCATCCGAGGCGAGGCAGGCCAGCACAGTTTCATGGTGCTGGAAACGGAGGCGGCAGACAACCGCACTGGATTCAACGCCGAGAACCGGCCGGAGGTCGAGGTCAAGGACCTTGCCGCTATCCTGCAAAAGGACGAGCTTTTCCAAGACTACCTCGAAAACAACAGGCGGAAAGTGCAGAGCGCGTTCCAGCTCCCGGACTTGTACACCGGATACACGACGGACTTCAACCGCGCGACGGCGCAGACGGCCATGGAAGTGACCGAGAAGCAGGTATTCCAGCCGGAGCGGCGGCGTCTGGCGTGGGCCATCAACAACAGGCTGCTCAACTGCTATCGGTTCAAATACGTCGAGGTGTTCTTCCGCGCGCCGGACGTTTCCAACCCGGACGACCTGTACAAGCTGCTGACCGTCTGCAACAACGCTGGCGGCCTCACCCCGAACAAGGCAAAGAGCGTCCTGTACAAGGCCCTCGGCGAGACCTCCGAGGACTTCCCGGAGGAGTGGGGCGACATTCCGCTCGCGTTCACGAATGCACAGCAGCGGGCCGCAGCCACCGCCGTGGCGGGAAATAGCCCCAGCGTGGCGCAGAACGGCAGTTCTGCCACCGGCAAGGAAAACACACAGCCTGATGGCGAGACCTCGCAGAACGCCCGGCAGGGCGCGCCCAGCGTAGAGGAGCAGCTCGACGGCCAGATTCAGAAAGCGGCAGCCGCCAATGAGACGGAAATTGTCGCCGTGATGAAAGAGGTCCGCCGCCTGCTGGCTGACATGAAACAGGAGGAGGGCGACGCGGAGTGAAGTGCTTACGCTGCGGACCCCTAATCAAGGCCATCGACGCATACCTCGCCAAAGCAGAAAACGACCTGTACGAGCAGCTCACGATGGAGGGATACCTCAAGGCAAAAGAGAGCCTGAACACCGTGGACGAAATCGAGGAGGTTGTGACGAAGCTCCTCGAGGACAACGCCGACGACCTGCTCAAGGAGCTGGCGGACGCCATCGACCTTGAAACTTTCTTCAAGGACAACTGGCCGAAGTTTAAGAACAAGAGCAAGCTGGGGCGGGACCTTTTCGACGTTTTCCATACTCAGTTTTCCACCATCATGCCGACGTATGTTGAGGCTTACGTCCAGAAAACGGATGCAGAGCTCACCGTCACAAAACTCACCAAGCGGACAACCGATTGGATAAGCTCGTGGAGCAGCGACCTCGCCGACATTATGAAGCTGGACACTGAGACCGAAATCGAGGCAGTCCTGCAAAAGGGCCTGAACGACGGCAAGGGCATCAACGACGTCGCAAACCTCATTGCAGACAGCGGCATCCGCTCCCCGGGCTACCGCGCGCGGCGCGTGGCCCTGACGGAGGTGCTCCGGGCGCACGGCTATGCGCAGCTCGAAAGCTACATCCAGAGCCCGGCCGTCGAGGAGAAGATGTGGAAACACACCGGAGCGTACCGGAACGACCCGAGACAGAACCATGTGGATATGGACGGCGTCCGCGTCCCGAAAGGGCAGCCGTTCACCCTGATTGGAGCTGACGGAAATACCTACTACCCCATGACCCCACGAGACGTCTGCTTGCCGCCGAGAGAGAGCGTCAACTGCCATTGCCTTTTGCAACCGGTAGTTAGTGAGGAGGTGCTCGGCCTCTCCCTTGAGGAGCGGCAGGCCCTCCAAGCGCAGGCCATCGCGGAGGACGACGGCGAGTGGGAGAAAGAGCTCGACGCGCAGAACAAGGCGCGCGCAGGCATCAACGAGGAGGACTACACGTGAAAGTTACCATCGACGAAGCCCGAGTTGGAAAGCAGCCTATTCTCAAAATCGACGGCATCGAGCTGGCGAACATCGTAAACGGGTACACCCTGCACCATGACGCAGGACAGCCCGCAACGCTTGAATTACGGATTGCATTCGGAGCCGATTTATCCGAGATTGAGGCTCTGCTTGAGAACCCCAACGTCAAAATTATTATGCCGGAGGAGGAGCCCCATGTGGAAAGCACTTGACCGCATCGTTTCGGCGATTATTCGCCGCCTTTTCAAGCCTAAGTACCATGTGGAGCGGGTCGAGAGATACCAGCTCCCCGGGAGGCTGCGCATCGTCAAGTGGTGCGCAGCACCGGCAGACGCACCGGAGGACGAGCTCCGGCGCATCTTCTCCATCGTAGACGAGCCCCAGTGCGATGATATGGTCGTTTGGTTCTATTCATCGCTTGAGGATATAGGCCACAAGCCCTTTGACGTTGCACTCCTTGAACGCAGCGGCAAGGACGCATGGCCGACCATTAGACGCCCTATCTAGGAGCGTAGAGAGGAGGTGAGAAAACCATGAGCAAAATCGAGAAAGCATACGCCATCACAGATGCAAAGATTTCTTTTGTCAGCCTTGTAGACAAGGCGGCCAACAAGAAACAGTTTCTTATCACCAAGGCGGAGCACGGCTCCGCCTCTTTTGCTTCTTACGGCCGAATCGTCAACGCGGATGCTGATAGCCACTACATCACCGGCATTGTCTATGAGCCCCTCACAGAGGACGCCCACGGCAATTACATGACGGAGCAGGAAATCACCAAGGCCGCGTACTGGTTCGCCAAGAACGGCAATCAGGTGGATGTGCAGCACTCGTTCGAGCCGCTCGAAAAGGCGGCCGTCGTCGAGAGCTATGTCGCACCTTGCGATATGAGCGTCGGAGAGCAGGCCATCAAGAAGGGCACATGGATGATGACCGTCGAGGTGGACGACCCGGATATTTTCGAGAAAGTCCAGAAAGGCGAAATCACCGGCTTTTCCATGGGCGGCGTCGGCAAGTACAGCGACGAGGACGACCCGCTGCCCGATGACGGAGTGGCAAAGGCGGAGGAGCAGCCCGAAAAGGGTATGCGCGGCATCTTCAAGAAGATGGCCGCTGCCCTCGGCTTTGATGTTGTCGAGAAAGGCGAAGTTGCCGACAACTACACCAAGCGCAGCCAGAGCGACAACTTCTGGACCGCGTTCTACGCGCTTAACGACGTTCTGTACCGGTACAACTGGGTGAATGACCGTTGGGAGTTCGCGTCGGACGAGGAGACCATCCGAGACGCCCTGAACGACTTCAACAACATCGTCACCGAGCTGCTCACCAAAGGGCAGCCCGTTGCGAAATCGCTCGAAAGCTGCGCCGTCATCAAGGCTGGCAAGGCCATGAGCAAAGCCAACCGCAGCACGTTGCAGTCCATCTACACAAACCTCGGGGAGTTCCTCGATAAATTCCCCGAAGAAGAACAGGAGGAAACCGAAGTGACCAAGAAAGAAATCGAAGATACCGTGGCGGCAGCCGTCGCCAAGGCACTGGAAACCCAGCAGAAGCCCGCAGCCGACCCCGTCCAGAAAGCCGCAGAACCGGCAGCAGAGCCCGCAGGCCTGACCGTCGAGGCCGTCGGCAAGATGGTCGAGGCAGCCGTCGCAAAGGCTCTCGGCCAGCAGGAGGAGCCCGAAAAGGCCCCGGAGCTGCTGACCGCCGAGAATGTTGCGGACGTCGTCGCAAAGGCCGTCGCAAAGGCTGTCGCACCCGTCCGCAAGGCCGCAGGCCTGCCGACCAACCTGAACGATGATGGCGACCCGGAGGACCCTGTCGAGAAGTCCGAGCCGCACTATCTCGCTGGTATCCTGTAAGGAGGAACAAGCACTATGACCATGAGAAGCAATAAGGCAATCGTGAACGCAGCAGGCCAGACCATCACCACCGCCGGTCTGGCCGCTGGCGGCGCACTGAACCCGGAGCAGGCGAAGAAGTTCATTCAGCAGACCTTTGAGGCCACTCCGCTGAGCGGCCTCGTCCGCCACGAGCTGCGCTCCGCAAAGACCGGCGAAATCGACAAGATTGGCGTCGGCCGCCGTCTGCTGCGCAAAAAGACCGAGAACACCGACGACGGCTACCGCTCCGGCGTGAAGCATGGCAAGCTGGAATACGCTTGCACCCCTGTCCGTCTGCCGTGGGAAATCACTGAGGAGACCCTGCGCGAAAACATCGAGGGCTCCAACTACGAGACCATCGTCACCAACCTGATGACCCGTCAGATTGGCTGCGACCGCGAGGACCTGTGCCTGAACGGCGACGAACGGTATGCCAAGGTCAAGGAGTTCAGCTCCTCTGAGACCTACGCTATTGGCGACCTCGTCGCATACAACAAGAAGGTCTACCAGTACACCGCAGCCCACACCGCAGGCACATTCGACGCAGGCGAGGCCACCGAGCTGGGTACTGTCGATGACGCCGACTTCCTCAAGGTGAACGACGGCTGGGTCAAGCAGTTCAAGGAGGGCGGCCACGTTGTCGATGTGTCCGGCATCAACTCTGGCGCAATGGTTCTGGATGTGTTCTACAAGGGCCTGCGCGCAGTTCCCGACAAGTTCAACAACGGCTCTCTCCGCTGGCTGATGTCCCCCCACCGCCGTCAGGAGTGGGAGCGTTACATTCTGAATCAGGCAGTCACCGCAGGCGGCATTATCACCGACAAGCGCGTCGAGAACCCCGCCAGCGTTCCCGTCATCGAGGTCCCTGCCCTGCCCGATGATGTCATCATGCTGACCGACCCGAAGAATCTGGTCGTCGTCAACTCCTACGGCGTCGTCATCCGCAAGACCACCGAGGGCCCGGAGGCCATCTATCAGGACAAGCGTTTCTATGTCGTGCATTTCGACTTCGATACGCTGGTCGAGGAGCTGGACGCAACGGCCATTGTGACCGGTCTGGCATCTATCTAACAGGAGGCAGGACGCTATGCACCTCAGACTGATTAAAGGTCTGTCCTATGATGGCGTTGTGCGCGCCTCTGCGGCGCATCCTGACGTCTTTGTGGACGACCCCGAGAAATATACCGCACTGCTGGAAAGCGGCTATTTCGAGGCTCTCCCTGACGCTCACACCGTCACCGGTCATCTGGACGCCGATTTCCTCGGCGAGATGGACGAGGAGCAGCTCAACAAGCTGGCTGACGATATGGGCGTCGATACCACCGGCAAGGACAAGGCGGAGGTCGTCGCGGCCGTCGCCGAGGAGCCCGTGGAAGTCCCTGACATTTCCAAGATGAAGCTCGACGAGCTCAAGGAATTTGCCGAGGACAACGGCATCGACCTGACCGGCTGCGCCACTAAGGCCAGCATTTTGCAGAAGATTCGTGAGTATGAGGCGGATGCAGCCGCAGCGGCCGCCATCATCGCCCCGGAGGGCTGATGGCCGAACGGCCGTGGGTCACGCCGGAGGAACTCAAAGAGTACACAGAATTTGAGGAAGTAAAGAACCGCGCCGACAGCAAGCTCAAAATTGACATCTCCCGGGCGGAGAGCTGGGTCATCGACTACTGCAACAACAGATTCGACGACCCGGAGAAATACCCCGAAATCCCGGAGAACGTCAAGACGGCGGTCCTCCTTATCGCGGAGGCATACGCCCACAATGCCGTTGAGCAGACCAAAGTCCGCCTCAAAAGCGAGACCTTTGACGACTACTCCTACACGGCAGAGAGCAGCATCATAGACGTCGGGAAACTGGGCGTGGAGAGCCTGCTGGACGATTACGTCGTCGTGCAGCCGCTCAACGGCGTCACGATGCGGTTAAGGAGCCTCTGAGCCAATGGCTATTGAGGACTTCTTTGACCATCGTTGCAGTATCTACCACACCCAGCAGGAGAGCACGAGCCCCGGCTACGGGCTCCCCGGCTCCCCCAAGTTCAAGTACCCCAAACAGCCGGACCTCGAGGAAGTCCCGTGCCATTTCGGAGTGCGTAGCGCGTCCATCCAAATCGCCCAGCAGCAACCGCAGAACGATATGGACAGCGACATAAAGCTCACGCTCCCGGCAGGAACGGACGTCAGGCTCAACGACAAAATCGTCAGCAGCGAAACAGGGCTCGAATACACCGCAGGTCAACCGCGAAACATCCGAGGGCATCACATGACGGTAAAGATATACCGCACAGCCCAACAGAGGCCATTGTAATGGCGCAGGTGACATTCGACACAGTAGAGCTCGAAAACTTCGTGAAGCGGCTCGGAACGGCCGCGCAGGGCGATTTTAAGCGGGCACTAAACAAGTTTCTTGAAGGGCTCGGCATGGAGTTCCTACGCATTCTGCAAGATGAAATCGTTCGCCGGAACGTGCTGGACTATCGGCTGCTGCTCCACAGTTTCCAAAAAGGCGACGGGGAGAACGTCTGGACACTCGACGAGAACGGCCTGACCCTTGAGGTCGGCACGAACGTCGAGTACGCCAAGTTCGTAAATGACGGCCACTGGACCAACCCGAAAGGGATAGAGAGACGATTCGTTCCCGGACACTGGGAAAAGGCGAACGGAAAGGACCGCTTCATCTACACCCCGGGAGAAAAGACCGGGATGGTCCTAAAAATGAAATGGGTGGAGGGCTCCCACTACTGGGAAAGCTCCATCAGAATCCTAGAAAAGCTCTACCCGGAGCTGCTCGAAAAGAAGCTGCAGAGCTGGCTGGACGAGTATTTCAAGGATTTTTTGTGAGGTGAAACCTATGGCTGCCTTAGAGCAGGAAATCGCAAGCGTTACCCGCTTTATCCTCGATTCCGTACCCGGGATTACGCCCTATTACTGGGACATCCCGGAGGGATTCGTCGTACCCTCTGTTTTCTTTCCGCAGCCGGAGCTCACACCTCTCGGCGACACGTTCGCGTCCTATGCGGTGGAATATGACTGGTACATCCGTTTTTTCGCCAGCACGGACGAGGACGCCTACGCAAGCGCGGCAGCGGCCTTGAACGCCCTCTGCGCAGCCCGCCTGCTGGTTCCGCTCATTGACGAGACGGGAGCAGCGGCAGGAGGTGGAGTGCGGCTCAAAGACCCCGGAGGAGTGAAGCGGCTGGACACAGGCACAGCCCAGCTCACACTCCACTGGGACAGCCGCCGTCCGTACAACAGGGTGGATTGCCAGAAGGTAATGCACTACAACCTCGACCTCAAAGCGGCCGAGGGAAAAACTGAATAGGAGGTATCTGCATGGCAGAGAAGAACGCGAGCGCGGCACAGACCGCGCAGAAGTTCCCTGTTGAGCGTCTGGCAAAGGCTTGCCGGACGCTTTTTCATGTTTCGGCCAGCACGTTCGCCGGTGCCACGGCGGGCATGACTGGTGAATACACCGTCGAGGAGATGCAGAAGCACATCGACGAGTGGCTCGGAAAGGAGGCCGTTGTTTAATGGCAGGTGGTAAATACGATAAGCTGGCGGGAAAGACCCGCCCGGGCACTTACATCAACTTCGAGAGCGACCGCAACGACACCGTCGGCAACTCTGAGCGCGGCATCGTTCTGCTGCCCCTGATTGGCTACGACTTTGGCCCCGCCAAGACGCCCATCACCCTGACGGCAGCGGCCCCGGATGCTTACAGCGTGGAGCTCGGACGCAGCGTTTACGACGCGACCAACGGCAAGATGCGCCTGATTCGTGAGGCGTTCAAAAAGGCCGCCAAGGTCATCGTCTACATCACGGAGAGCGGCACGGCCGCAACCGGAACCGCTGCTCCGCTGACCGTCACGGCCAAGTACGGCGGCACTCGCGGCAACGATATTCACGTTTCTGTCGTCACAAACCCCGTCGGCGGCTTTGACGTCACCGTGTATCTGGATGCTGACGCCACCGCTGTGTACGAGGGCGTCAAGACCGTCGAGGAGCTGATTGCAGCCGCAGCAGACGACAAGCTGGTGAAGTTCACCGGTACGGGCGACCTGAAAGCGGCATCCGGCGTGAAGCTGGCAGGCGGCACGAACGTCACCAGCGCAAACGGCGACGTCACCGCGTTTGTGGACAAGATGGAGGGCATCAAGTTCAATACTCTGTGCTTCCCCGTTACCGATGATACGTTGCAGACCGCAGTCAGAACCAAAATCAAGTATATGCGCGAGAGCATGGGCAAGGGCGTGAATGCGGTTATGCCGGACGCAAAGAGCCCTGACCACGAGGGCATCATCAATGTCACCAACTCTGTTGTGGTTGACGGCGTTGAGCTGACCCACGCGGAGGCCTGCGCATTCGTTGCGGGCATCACCGCATCCGCAAGCTGCATCAAGTCTAACACCTACGAGGTCTACAACGGCGCGACCGGCATCGTGGACCCCAAGGACAACGAAGCAGCCATTGCAGCCATCAAGAACGGCGAGATGTTCTTCTCCTACTCCGAGGCGGGCAACGTCATCATCGAGTACGACATCAATTCTCTGGTCTCCTTCAAGAAGCCCAAGGACAAGACGTACAGCAAGAACCGCGTTATCCGCACTCTGGACGCTATTCAGGAGACCATCCAGAATAACTTCCCGCCCAACAAGTACGACAACAGTCCGACCGGCTACGCCGCTATGAAGGGCATCGGCCAGTCCATCCTCAAGCAGTACGAGGACATGGGGGCCATCAAGAACGTGGACTATGACGCGGACTTCAAAATCGACGAATCTTTGAGCAGCGGCGACGAGGTTTATTTCATCGTCGCAATCCAGCCTGTGGATTCTGCCGAGAAGCTGTTCTTCACCGTCAAGACCCGCTAAAGCAGCAGGAGGTAAGTTATGCAGTACAACAAAAACCCTATTAGCCTCCGCGAGGGCCATGCGCTTATCGACGGCGTCGAGGTCATGGACGGCGTGAAGATGACTATCAACTTCACCCCGGAGACGTGGACCGGCCGCCAGTTGAACGAAACCACTCCGTCTACCCGCTGGGTTGGCGCGACCATCACCGGCAGCATGACCCGTCGCCGGACCAACAACTGGCTCAAGACCAAAATCAAGGAGTATCAGGCAACCAAGGCGACGCCCGAGTTCGTGATTCAGGGCATCATGGACGACGCTAATTCTGACTACTATGCAGCCCACGGCTCCGATGTCGTGACCTGCGTCGGTTGCGTCCTGACTGGTGACCTTCCCCTGACCGCACTGGATGCAGAGAGCGGCAGCGTGGTCGATGACGTCATCAACTTCAACATCAAGAACATCATCTAACCTCCCGACATTTTGGTCGGGAGCATACAGGCGGAGCCTCTCCTAGGTGGAGGGGCTCCGATTTTTATTTTGGAGGAGACAGCTATGAGCAAGAACCTGAAATATTTTATGCGCGAGGCAGCAGAGGTGGAGAAGGTCGTCACCGTACCGGCCCCGGAGAGCTTTAAGGACGAGAACGGCAAGGTCATCCAGCTCGAGGTCAAGGTGCTTTCCTCTGAGCGTATCCGCGCCATCAATGAGGGGTACCACACCCACACTGTCGCGCTGGACAAGAAAGGCAATCCCTACATCAACGGCGGCAACGTGGTTTTCCGCGACGAACGCGACAATGCAAAGGCCACCCGTCACATCCTCGTTGAGGCCCTGCAGTACCCCAAGCTGGACGACCCGGAGCTGATGAAGTATTACAACTGCGTGGACATCACCCAGATGCCGGAAAAGGTTTTCTCCCGCGCCGACGAGTTTGCTCATGTCACCCGCGTCGTCATGGCTCTGTTGGGCATCGGCGGTCAGCTCTCCGAGGAGGAGCGGAAGCAGGCCGATGAAAAGGAAATCGACGACGCAAAAAACTGATTCGCAGCGCGGGCAGCGAGACGTACTGGGCCCATGTTCTTTGGCAGCGGCACGGCCTCCGACCGGAGGAGTTCGACCGAATGAGCCGGAGACAGAAGCTCTTTTACATCGCCTCCGAGGAGGAGGAAAGCGCGCGCCCGTGCAGAAAAGATACCATGAAGCTCGTCCCTATAAAGCGATAGGAGGACCGACATGGCAACACTGAAAGTCGTATTCAAGGCCATCGACGAAATCTCCTCCAAGTTCAACGAGATGACGCAGAGCGGCGAACGGGCTCTTGAAGCGTTTGAGAACACCGGCACGGCGGCAGACGGAGCGTTGAGCAAAGTCTCCCGCACGGCCGCTCAGACCGCCAAGAGCACCGACGCTACTGCTGATTCCGTCGATGACCTGTCCTCGGCCATCGGGGACTATGAAAAGGCCACCGGGCAGGCGGCAAATTCTACCGGCATCCTGTCCGAGAAAACGACCGAGACCGAGAAGAACCTCGACGAGGCAGCGGAGGCAGCCCGTAAAGCCTCGGAGGAGGTCGAGAAGTTCGGTGATAAGTCCGAGGAAACTGGCAAGCAGAGCGAGGAATCGAGCAAAAAGGGCCGCGACGGCATCAAGGAGCTGCAAGGCGTCCTTGCGTCGGCCGGAATAGCCGCCACTCTGAACGAGATTAAGAACGGCTTTTTTGACTGCTCCGAAGCGGCCGCACAGTTCGAGACCTCCACTGCAATGGTTGCTACCATCGCGGATACAAGCCAGAAATCCTTGAGCAATATCTCGAAAGAGGTGCGCAGCTACTCCAACGAGACCGGCGAGGCGGCCAGCGACATGGCGGAGGCGACCTATCAGGCCATCTCTGCCAGCGTCAACACGGCGGACGCTGCGGCCTTTGCGGGAACCGCGACCAAGCTGGCCGTCGGCGGTTTTACGTCGGCGACCACGGCTGTTGACGTTCTGACAACGGCCATCAATTCCTACGGCCTCGCGGCGTCGGATGCAACGCAGCTTTCCGACTACCTTATCACCACCCAGAACCTCGGCAAAACGAGCGTGGACCAACTGGCGCAGAGCGTCGGCAAGGTCATTCCTCTGGCGTCTGCGTACAACGTCCAGATGGACAATCTTAGCTCGGCTTACGCTGTCCTAACCGCCAACGGTATTGCTACCGCAGAATCCGGCACCTACCTCAAGTCGATGCTGTCAGAGCTCGGCGACACCGGCAGCGACGTTTCTGAGGTCCTGCTGAACTCCACTGGCAAGACCTTTGCGCAGCTCATGGAACAGGGCTATTCCCTCGGCGATGTTATGTCTATGCTTGGCGACGCGGTAGACGGAGACAGCACGGCATTCAATGCCCTGTGGAGCTCCACGGAGGCCGGTATCGGCGCACTGTCCCTGTTCAACGCAGGAGCAGACAAGTACAACAGTGTGCTCGATTCCATGCGTACCAGCGCAGGAGCGACCGAAAAGGCATACTCCACGATGGCGGACACGACCGACAAGAGCAAGCAGCGGATGGAGAATGCGTTCAACAACCTGAAAATCTCTGTCGGCGATGTGCTCAACCCCGCGCTCACGCAGGTATACGAAGGATTCACCGGCGTATTTGCAGGCATGAGCGATTTTGTGGACGAGTACCCGGCCGTCGTAGCGGCCATTTCGGCCATTGCGGTCGGCGTGGGCGGATTCACGGGCGCGCTGGCTGCCTACAACCTCGCAACCACGGCTGCGAAGTTCGTGACAGAGGCATTCACCGCGACGCTGGCGGCTAACCCTTACGTCCTCGCGGCAGCAGGCATCGTTGCTGTTACAGCAGCGGCCGTCACCCTGACCGGAGTGCTGATTACGCAGAGCGACGAGTACGAGGGCATGACGGCCACCTGCCGCGACCAGTACGACGAGCTGCAGAGGCTGAACGACCAGTACAATGCAGCCTGTGAGCAGTACGGCGAGAACTCCGACGCGGCCAACAGCCTGCGTTACCAGCTCGACCAGCTCAACGACGAGTTTGAAACCAACCGGCAGACCGTCAAGGAGTTTGTGGCGGAGTGCGACGGCCTCGTCGAGAGCCACAACAAGGTCATGGACGCCTACAACAGCTCCACCTCGAGCATCAAGGACCAAGAGCTCGGTACACTAGCTCTGACCCAGCGGCTCGGGGAGCTGGCCTCGCAGAACACGCAGACCACCGCGAGCTACACGGAGATGAAAGCCATCATCGACCAGCTCAACGCAGACGTCCCGGGTCTCGGCCTGACCTACGACGGCGTGACCGAGAGCGTAGACGCGACCGTCGAGGCCATCAAGAAAGCCGCAAAGGCGCAGGCTGATTCGGAGTACAAGGCCGAGCAGCAACAGACCTATGTTGACCTGCTGAAAGAGCAGAGCAGCCTCGAGCAGCAAATCGCGGAGGCGGAGGCTAACCTCGACGCGGAGCGTCAGCGGCGCGGCATGAGGCAGGACGACGTCACCGGCGACTGGGTCAGCGGCAGCGGCTTTTGGATGGAGGACAGTCCGTGGGTGGCGTGGACTTCCGACATCGACGATTACAAGAAATCCCTCGAGGAGCTGCAAGCTGCCTACGACGAGAACCAGCAGACCCTCTCCGACATCGAGGGCGAGTGGCGCGGCGTCGCGCAGGCGGTCGAGGATTCGCAGAACCAGACCGTCAGCTATGAGGAGGCTGTAAGCGCGGCCGTCAGCGCGGCACAGACAGAGCTCGATAACCTCACGGCGGCCTATGACAAGGCGTATGAATCGGCCCGGACGAGCATCGAGGGGCAAATCGGTCTGTTTGACACGATGAAAACCTCGTCTGAGCTGTCCGTCAGCGACATGGAAAAGGCCATGCAGAGCCAGACGGACTACCTCAACCTCTACTCTGAAAACCTCAAAAAGGCCGCAGAATACGGCCTCGATGACGGCCTGATTAAGTCGTTGAGCGACGGCAGCGAGGAAAGCGCGGGCTACATCAACGCCATCATCCAGAACATCGAAAAACTGGGAGGCAGCACCGAGGGTATGCCCGCAGCGGCCTCCAAGTTCGTCACCGAGTTTAACTCCAAGTTTGAGGAGACCGAAAAGGCAAAGGACACCTTCGCGGACAACGTCGCCAAGATGGAAACCGACTTCGACGAGAAGATGGGCGAAATCGAGACCCGGATGTCCAAGACGGTTCAAAACATGGAGATGACCGACGAGGCCCGAAAAGCGGCACAGGATACCATCAAGGCCTACTGTGATGCAATCCGCTCCATGACCGGCGAGGCCGGGAGCGCAGCGGAGGCCGTTGCGAACGCGGCCGCCTCCCACCTGAAAACTGAGCCGACAACGACGCCGACCACAACGACACCCACCGCAACGACGGTTACCGGTCACGCGAACGGTACTCTGTCCGCACAGGAGGACGTCTACATCGCCGGTGAGGAGGGCCCCGAGCTTATCATCGGCGCGCGTGGGTCCGAGGTGTTCCCCACGCAGGAGACCGAAAGAATCCTCGCAGCCGTGAACAGCGTGGAAAACGCCACGAACGCCCCGGACGACACCGCGCCGGAGGCGGCAATTCTGCCCGCAGAGGCCGCCGTAGAGCCGGTAGAAGCAAATTACCCTGTTGAGCAGGAAGTGCCGCAGGAAAGCCCCGTAGCCGCTCCTGCTGACAACCGGGCCGAGGAGCCTGTACCGGCTCCGGCTGATGCGTTCCCTGTGCAGGAGGCCGAGGTGAATCCCGCGCCGGAGGAGCCCGCGACGACTGCACCGGAGCAGGAACCGGAGACCACCGCAGCCCCGGCAGAGCCCGCAGAGAGCCCCGAGGAACCCACGGCTACGGTAGAAGTACCGACGACCACCCCGGAGCCCGAACTTCCCACGGACGTTCCTGCAACGCCGTTCGCGGCTGCTGCACTCCCGGAGCCCACGGCAAGTCCGCTCCCGGAGAACGACCTGCCGGAGGGTATGGAGGCCGTCAAGGAGTATTCCTATCTCACAGCTGACGGGCAGGGCTCTGATGCACAGCCAACCGGCATTGAGTACGTCGAACCGGAGGTGCAGGCGCAGACTACGGAGGAGGCTGCACCCGCAGAGGAGGCTCCGGTCAACACGACTGCCCCGGCCGCCAGTGACGCGCAGCAGGAGGCCCCGGCCTCCTCCTCGGACGCGCCCAGCATTGGCGAGACCGTCAAGCGCATTATCATCGAAATCAACGGCAGCGGCTCCATCGACGTCGGCGGCATGAATGAGGAATTCGTCCTCGACATTCTGACGCGCCATGCAAAGCCGGTCCTTATGAGCATCATCAAGGGCGAAATCTTCGAGGAAGGAGACCTTGCCTATGATTTTTGAGAGCAGTATGCAGCTCTGGATTACGCACAACGGAGAGCGCGAGAAGCTGCGCTTTCCCGTTCTGCCGACGAAGTTCGACGTCACTCACGGGACGAAGAACACGAGCGTCACCATCAGTGGCCTCGGCGAAATCCTCGTTTTGCAGGACCGGGCGGCAGTGGAGGTATCGTGGGACAGCTTTTTTCCGGCCGCGTATTTTCCGGGCATCCAGACGCCATTTATGCTGTCGTCGCCGGATGCGATGATACAGCGGCTTTTCGAGTGGAAAATCAGCGCGAAGCCGGTGCACCTCATCCTGACCGGAACGCGCGTAAACTTCTTCTCGGCCATCCAGAGCTTGCAGCCTTACAGAAAAGGCGGCGACCCCGGGAGCATCTACTACAAAATCAAGCTCAAGGAGTACAGAGAGGTCAGAATCCGGCAGGTCAAAGTCAGCTCGACCGGAACCGCGACCGTCTCCGGCGGCTCCACCCGGACAGACAACCGAGTGCAGGCGAAAACCTACACGGTCAAGCCCGGAGACTGCCTCTACAACATCTCGAAATCGACCCTCGGCGACGGAGGCCGGTACAACGAAATCTATTCCCTGAACAAGGATAAGCTCAAAAATCCGAATTTGATTTATCCCGGACAGGTGTTGCAGCTCCCGTGAGGTGAGGCAATGGGCAAGATTACATTTCTCGTCACAAAAGGCGAGACCACCTACGACATGAGCGAGCTGGTGGAGAGCGCGACATGGAGCGGCCGAAAGGGCTCCCCGGCGCGCACTCTTTCTGTATCGCTTATCGACGATGACGGCTGGAAACACGCCCGTTCCGGCATTGATGTCACCAAGGGAAACCACTGTGTTTTTTATTGGGAGGGCGCAGAGCTGTTTCGCGGCATCATCATGCAGCAGAGGCAGAGCACGAAAAAGACCATGACCATCAAGGCCTACGACGTGGGTATCTACCTGTCGAACAACAAAGACAGCTTTTGCTACAAGCAGAAAAAGGCGTCCGAAATCTTCAAGGACTGCTGCGACCGATTCCAGATTCCGTACAAGGATGTGGCCGACACCGGCTACGTCATCTCGGAACTGCCAAAGGCCAAAACGACAGCCTGCGATGTTATTCTGGATGCCTTGAGCCTCACGTTTAAGGCCACCGGCATCAGGCATTATGTGACGTCAGCCGACGGGAAACTGAGCTTGATAAAGCGGAAAGACAGCATCCTGCAATGGGTGGTGGAAACCGGCCGGAACCTTATAAGCTACGACTACACTTGCAGCATCGAGAAGGTGAAAACCCGCATAAAGCTGCTGTCTAAGGAGGACAAAGTGCTTGCCGAAAAGGCGGACACGGAGCTCGAAAAGACCATCGGCATCATGCAGGACATTTCCACGCCCGACAGCAACACCGAGGAGGCAAACCTCACGGACATGGCTGAATCCATGCTCGCAGAGCAGAAGCTCCCCAGCAAAACGCTGACAATCGAGGGCCTCGGGCAGGCAAACGTCATTTCTGGCGTCGGCCTGTGCATCATCATCAGGCCGCTCGGCATCTCGAACAGCTACTATGTAGACGAGGATACCCACACATTCAAGGGCAACTACCATGCGATGCGCCTTACCTTGAACATGGCAACAGACACCGAGCGGAGCGCAAAGGCGAGCGATGAAAAGAGTTCGACCTCGCACTCCGTCGGCGATAAGGTCCAATTTTCGGGCGGTCCCCAGTACGTTGCGTCCACCGCGACGTCTCCGACCAACAGCCCGAAAGCGGGACCGGCGAAAATCACCGCCATCGCCAAGAGCAAGAACGCAAAACACCCGTACCACATCATCCACACGGACAAGCAGAGCACCGTCTATGGATGGGTGGACGCCAGTCAAATCGGATAGGAGGAGCTGCACATGAACCCGGATGAAGCGACGAGCCTAAAGCAGCTCTTTCTATCTATGCTGCCGAAAGACGGCGGCATCGTTGTCGGTACGGTAACGAAAGAGAGCCCGCTCACCATCCAGATAGAGAACGACGAAAAGCTCGAAATCTCTGGCAGCGCGCTCCTCGTCCCCCGGAACCTGACCGACTATCAAGTGAAAGTAGACATCGCCCTCGCGGACGGCAAAATCGACAGCAACACCCATGTGGGCGGCGCGCACGGCCACAAGTTTCAGCTTAACGATTCGAGAGGCGGACCGGTAACCGGCATCGTCGGCTGCCCTTTCGAGGGCGCAAAAGACGAGCCCAAGGGAGACTATCACAAGGTCGAGAGCAGCAAGGAGAGCGCACACATCCACTCGCTGAAAACCTTTTCCATCGAGAGCGGTCTGCTGACCGTTTACAATGCGCTCAAGACGGGCGAATCTGTCTACCTTCTCCGCTTCAACGACGGTAAGAGCTACTACGCTCTTGAGAGGGCTATCGTATGAGCAGAGTATATATTCCCATTCCCATTTCCGGCATCGAGGAGGAGAAAGAGCAGCCGTCGCTCACCTACAAGCTCGACCTCGATACCGGGCGCATCGTCGGAAAGGCTGACGGCCTCGAAGCCGTCAACCAGTTTATTTTGAAAGCACTCCTCACCCCGCGTTTCCACTGCCTCGTCTACGACAACCAGTACGGCAGCGAAATCAAGGACACTGTCACGGACGAGAGCGCGACAGAGGAGCTTATCAGGGCGGAAATCCCGAGACTTGTGGAGGATGCACTCCTCTGCGACGGCCGGATTCTTAAAGTCTATGACTTTGAGTTTGAGTTCAACGAGGATTCCTGCAACGTCCACTTCACGGCGGACACTATTTACGGGACCACAGAGGTCGAGGAGGTGATATAGAGTGTTTGAAGCCCAGACCTACGACAAGGTTTTGGAGGAGATTTTGAGCCGCGCGCCGGACGGAATCGACCTCCGGCAGGGTAGCATCTTCTACGATGCTGTCGCAGGCATCGCTTTCAAAATTGCCAAATACTATGCAGACCTCGAACAGGTGTTCGAGATGGTGTTTCTGGTGACGGCGACCGGCGATTACCTGACGCTCAAGGCAGAGGAATACGCCGTTTACCGGCAGGCAGCCGCGACGGCAAAGTACCGCATCAAGTACGACGGGGAGCTCCCGGAGCTCGGGACGCGCTTCTTCTGCAGCGGCCAGTATTTTGTGCTGGCGCAGGATGACGCCCTCGGCATCTACATCGAGGCAGAGAAAGCCGGAACGGAGGCGAACGACATTCCGGCCGGAACCTCTGTTGTGCCGACCGACACGCAGCGGAGCCTCACAGCCTGTTCCATCGTCGAGGAACTCGAACCGGGCGCAGACGACGAGGACGACGAGAGCCTCCGAAAGCGTGTACAGGAGAAAATCGCCGGACCGGCAGAAAACGGAAACCAGCAGCATTACAAAACGTGGTGCGAGAGCATCTCCGGCGTCGGCCGTGCGCGCATTGTTCCCCTTTGGGCGGGAGAGAACACGGTCAAAGGCGTTCTCATTGACACGGAGGGCGGCCCGGCGTCTGAGGCTGTTGTGCAGCGCGTACAGGAGTACATCGACCCGGGCGGGACCGGCCTTGGTGAGGGACAGGCCAACATCGGCGCGCACTTCACCGCGACATCCGCCACGGCGAAAAGGGTCAACATCTCTTTCTCCGTGACGCTTGCAAAGGGAGGAGACATCGCCAGCGTCAGGAGTGCGGCACAGACGGCCCTCAAAGCTCAAATCAAGAGCATCAACCTCACCACGGACGACAGCGAAACGCCCACCCTGCGCATCAGCACGGTCGGCAACACGATTTACAGCCTCTTGGGAGTGCTGGACTACGCAAACCTCCGCTTCAACGGCCAGACGGCAAACGTCGAGGCCGGAAAAGAGGAGGTATTTGTTTTGGGGGAGGTGACAGTAAGTGAAACCAACCCTGTATCCTAACGGATTCCCCAGCGCATACGAGGAGCTGAAAACATTCTACCCGGTGTTCTACCGGGACGTTTTCGAGATGGACGCTATCTGGCGCGCAGCCGGAGGCGGGCTGGACGAAATCGAGGACGGCGTGGACGCTGTTGTCAACAACAACTTCGTCTCCCTGATGGACACGGATGCATTGGCGCAGATGGAAACCTTCCTCGGCATCCCTCTGAACCAGAAGCGCACCCTCGAGGCGCGGCGCAAGCTCGTCGCCTCGTACTTCATCGGCGGAAACCACATCGGCGCGCGAGAAATCAAGGACATCACCCGGGCCTTTACAGAGGGCACTTGTGAGGTCTCTTTTGTGGGCGGAACGGTCTATATCCATGTGAAGTCCGACATCAAGGACACGCCACCGGAGGATGACTATTACTACATCCTGCGAAAGAAGATACCCGCGCACCTCGGCGTATACACCAACATCGAAATCGAGTTCTCGGAGCGGCTCTATGTTGGCTCGAACGCACTCGAGGGCAACCGGTACGACATTGTACCCCCGCCACCTGTCGGCCAGAGCGCAGCCGGAGAGCTGCGCACCGGCAGCTATATCACGCAGAGCGACAGGACTGGCATCGACCTGCATCCGCAGCCCGGCATCTCGTTTGAGACCGGGCTCCACGCAGCGGCCGTCGTCCTCGAATCGAGCAAAACAGACGTTGACCTGCCTGCACCGGAGCGGCGCAGCGCACAGAACGTGCTCCACGCCCGCACAGGCATGGTTGAGAGCAGCCGAACGGCCGCAGACATGATTCTGTATAGCGGCTGGGAGGACAGCGCAGAGAGCACCGTAAGGACCGGTGCGGCCTATGCGCAGACCACGCTCGTCGCTATCGCCCCGGCATTTCAGCAGGAGCGCGCGGCCGCAGCATACACGGCCCGGACCGGCTGCGGCGTCATCGAGAACACACACTACATTGTGCAGACAGCACAGAAAGGGAGTATCTAAATGGACGGTTCTATTACCACCAACAAAGGCATTGCCCTTATCGGCAAACTGCTGGCGCAGAAAGGCGCATTGCAGATTACCCGCGTCGCAGTCGGCGACGGCACTCCTCCTGCATCCCCGGCAACGCTCAACGCCCTCGTGCATGAACTGAAAAACGCCACCATCGAGAGCGTGGACAACCCGAAGAACGGCGAGGCGAAAATCGTCGTCACCGTTTCCAGCATCGGCGTGACGCAGGGCTTTTTCGTCAAGGAAATCGGCGTCTTTGCAAAGGACACCGACGGCAAAGAGATTCTGTACGCCTACGCAGGATTCTCCGACAATCCGCAGTGGATTCGCCCCGAGGGCACGGCCATCACCAACGTGGCGACCTACGACATCAACACCATCATCGACCGCGTTTCCGAGGTCAAGGTCACTATCGACCCGTCGAGCCTCGCCACTAAGGCAGACCTCAAAAAGCTGGACGACCGTATTTCCACACTGGAACGCAAAGAGCACGTCAAAATCTACGGCGTCCGCTGGCCCAAGGGCGCGAGCGCAAGCAAGGGCGAGCGCATCTACGACAGCGTAGGCATGACGGCGGAGGCTGGCGTTGGTAGCCAGACCGTCACCAACGACTTCGACAAGGCTTACCCGTTCGCAGGCCGTCGCCGCTGCAACGGCTACCGCGACGCAGACCGCACGTTCCATGTCACTGCATACGAGGGCGAGCCGGGCTACACCACAAACGACCCGGCAAAGCTGGTGTACGTCGAGACGCCGGAGTTCTACTACTTCGACGGCATCGACGGAGACTATGAGGTCATGGCCGTGTCTACATACCCGGTCCCGGGCTTTGAGTTTATGCCCCGCACCTACTCCGCCGCCTACCTCGTCGCTATGGAGGGCGAGACCGACAGCAAGAAGCCCACGAGCCGGAGCGGCGTATTCAGCGACTACAGCAGCCTGAACGGATGGGCGACCGACATCAAGAAGCTGGGCTCCCAGTACACCGGTATGCTGGCGGTCGATAACTACATCGACGGTCTCCTGATGATGGTTGAGTTTGGCACGAAAGACGTGCAGACTGTCATCATGGGCGCGAGCAACCTGCCGTATTCTGATTCTCATGTTGCGCTGGCAGCAGAGGACAGCGCGAACCGCATCCTCATTACGAAAGCGCAGGCAGCAGACTACGTCGTCGGCCAGACTATCAGCCTGTCCAAGAGCAACATTTGGAGCGATGAAGTTGCCAAGAACCGCATCATTACCAAAATCGAGGACAAGAGCACGGACCAGACCTACCTCTACTTCGACGGCGCAGCAGTCAGCGTTGCCGAGGGTTGCCATGTGAGCTCCCGCCCGTGGGTGAACGGCGCAGCCGATGTTGTGGCGGCCAGCTCTGGCTCCACTGTGGACAACACGAGCGGCAAATACCCCTTTATTTACCGTGGCAAGGAGAACCCCTATGCAAACGCATGGGTCAATGTGGCGGACGTTCTCGCAACCAGAGAGGGCAGCGAGGGCAACTACAAGTATTACGTGAACTACCTGCCTGACCCGACGAAGTACGCAGGAGGCACAGTCTCCTCCGACTATGTGAAGCTGTCTTACGAGATGGCAAAGGACGGCGGGTACGTCAAGGAGCTCGGCAAGGATAAGCGGTATCCGTTCATCCGTATGACGAGCGTTGTTGGCGGCAGTTCGACCACCTATTATGCGGACTATTACTGGCCCGCACAGAACGCGGTCTGTGCGGTGATTGCTGGCGGCAACCTCGGCGATGGCCGGACCTGCGGCCCTCGTTTCTTCAGCTGCGTCAATGCCCCGTCGTACTCGTACTGGTACCGCCGCGCGCGTCTTTCTTAAAATACCTGACAGCAGGGGATTGGGGGCGGCCAGCCCCCTTTCTTCTTCTGTCTTTTTCTTTCGCTTTTTAACTCCAAACAGGGACTTGGTGTGCCCTGCTGTGCGGTGATTGCTGGCGGCAACCTCAACAATGGCCGGAACTACGGCCCTCGTTACTTCAACTGCAACAATGCCCCGTCGAACTCGAACTGGAACCGCCGCGCGCGTCTTTCTTTATGCGTTCCCATAAATTATTGCACACCATTTCGCCGCCCTAGAGGCAGCCGGACCCGGAGAACGGGCCGCCTTGCCACTCGGCAAAAATACGCCACATCAGGTGGGAGCTAGTAGGACCGGACAGGCCTCGAAAACCCTCAAGGCTAAAAGAAAGAGGTGAATGCCTGTTGAAAAGGACGGGATTCCTGTATGAAAAGCTCCTCGACAAAGGGCTTATCAGGGACGCCATCATAAAGGCATCACGGAAAAAGCGTCGCCGGAGGTCGGTTAGACGCATCCTGAATAATATCGACCATTACGTCGATGAACTCTACACCATGATTGCGAACGAGAGCTTTACGCCCTCACCGTACCGGAGATTCCAAATCAAGGACGGCGCAACGCAAAAGGTGAGAGAAATTTGTTGCCCGAAATTCTACCCCGACCAAATCGTCCACTGGATGATGATACTCGTTCTCGAACCCGTGTTTATGCGCGGGATGTGCGAAACGAACTGCGGCAGCGTCCCCGGGCGCGGCGCGCACTACGGAAAGAAGCACATCGAGAAGTGGTACAAGCTGGACAGGAAGAACACAAAATATTGCGCAAAGCTCGACATCCGAAAGTTCTACCCATCGTCTAAGGCCCCGGCCGTTATGCAGGAACTGCGGCACGTTATCAAGTGCAAGCGGATGCTGCGGCTGTGCGAGACGGTGCTGAACAGCTCGGACGGCCTGCCGATTGGCAATTACACCTCACAGTGGTTTGCGAACTTCCTTTTGCAGCGGCTTGACCATTTCATCAAGGAAGTGCTCCACATACGGTATTTTGTCCGGTACATGGATGATATGTGTCTCTGGGCATCGAGCAAAAAGCTCCTGCACAGAGCGGTAAAAGCAATCGAGAAATTTCTGGCGGGTCTCGGCCTTGTGTTAAAGGCCAACTGGCAGGTATTCCCGACGGCAGCCCGCGCGGTGGATTTTCTTGGATTCCGATTCTTCCGCGAGAAAACGACCTTGCGAAAGAACCTCGCTCTGCGCTTGAGGCGGAGGGCGAAGAAAACCTACAAGCATACCCAGAAAACAGGCAGAGTGCGAGCGCGGGACGCAGCAGCGGTTATGAGCTACTGCGGATGGCTGAAACACGCACATTGCCACGGCTTTTTCGTGAAGTACGTTAAGCCGTATGTGAACTTCAAAAAGCTAAAGGAGGCTATCAGACATGAAGCGAGAATACGCGCACGAACCGCCTATTGTGTCGGTAACGCAGCTCAACCCCGAACAGTGTGAGGTGCTGCTGCACGAGAACATCAACGCGGAGACCCGCACCACGACCGGCGCAAACGGCGAGGAGCAGACCACCGTATACACGGCACAGGAGTACACCCTCATCATCCCTTGGCGGGATGGCATTGAGGACAGCATCAAGGCCAACGTCGCCGCATGGACCGAAATGGCCCGCAAGCAGGAGCTCGAAGAGCTGCTGCCTGAAAAGCTGACCGAGTTGGATAATGCCTGCCGCAAGGCCATCGTCGAGGGCTGCTGGGTCGGGCTGGCGGACGGCTCCATCCAGCACTTTGCGCTGACGGAGGCAGACCAGATTAACCTCAACGTCGCGCTCGAAGCCGTGAAAGCGGGCGCGGATGGCTATCCCTATCACGCGGATGGTAAGCTGTGCCGTGTGTTCAGCGCGGCCGACATCAACGCTGTCGCAGCAGCGGCCGTGGCGCACAAGCTCTACCACACAACCTATTTCAACCACGCGAAGCAGTGGGCCACCCGCGCCAAGACGGCAGACGAGCTGGCCGGTATCCACTACGGCGCACAGCTCCCGGAGGACCTTGCGGCCAACATGGCAAAGGTCATCGCTAGTGTATCGGGCCAGTAAGGCAGCCGCGCTGTTCCTGACAGGCGGCACGGCCTACGCGCTGCTCGAGACGGCATGGCGCGGTCACACGCACTGGACGATGTTCGTCCTCGGCGGATTCCTTTTCCTGATTCTAGGCGAGCTGAACGAGGGCTTGCTCGAATGGGATACCCCGCTCATTTTGCAGGGCATCATCGGTTCAGCCATCGTGACAGGAGCGGAGCTCGCAACCGGGATGATTCTCAACGTCTGGCTCGGCCTCGGCGTTTGGGATTACTCCGGGATGCCGCTCAACTACAAAGGGCAGATTTGCCTCCCGTTTAGCATCCTGTGGATTTTCGTTTCCATCGCGGCCGTCGTTCTCGATGACTGGCTGCGATACTGGCTGTTTGGGGAGGAACGTCCGCATTACACACTGTTCCGGCGCGGCGAGAGCCGCTGAAAGGAGCCGCCAATGAACCGCGAGGAGAGGCTCGAACAGCTTTTGACGGCCACCGTTAAGCTGCTCGACCGGTGGGAGGAATACTCCCTCGAAACGAACTGCGGGGAGCCGGAGGGCTACGGAGCAGCCCGCGCGGTGGTACACGCAGAATTTTCCGTACTCAAACAGACCGACAAAGGAGACGTCGAGAATGAGCGTAATTACCTTTAAGCCGAACGACCACACGAAAATCACCACAGACTTCGAGCGACACGAGTTTGCCTGCCCGTGCGGATGCACGGCGCAGATGATTGACCCGGAGCTCGTCCAGAAGATGCAGACCATCCGCACCAAGCTCGGCAAGGCCATCAAGGTTACGTCGGGCTACCGGTGCGTGAAGCACAACGCAGACCCGAAAGTCGGCGGCAGCCGGACAAGCCGCCACCTCTACGGCATTGCGGCCGACTGGCGCACGAAGGACCGGAGCGTAAACCCCGTTGCCCTCGGTATCATCGCGGCCGCACAGGGCTTTGGCGCGGTCGGCATCTACTGGCACGACAAGGCCGCCATTGTCCACACCGACACGCGCGGAGGCAAGGCTACATGGCTTTGCGTCCAGCCCGGCGTGTATCCCAGCACCACCTACAATAAGTTTGTCCTGCCGACCATCGAGCAGGGTTGCGAGGGAGCCGCTAACCGCGCAGCTACGGTTATGCTGCAGCGGCTCCTCGGCATCCCGCACGACGGCAGTTTTGGCCCGGCTACCACAAAGGCACTGATGACGGCCCAGCGTAAGCACGGCCTCGTCCCTGATGGCATTTGCGGCCCCAAGAGCTGGACTGCCCTGTCAGGCGCAGACAAATATCTGTGAGGGAGGAGGTGATACCAGTGGAAACATGGCAAATTCTCGTCACCGTTGGAGTGCCGTCTGGAATCTTTGGCTTTGCTGTCTGGCTGATTGAACGTAAAATCGAGCAGCACGAGAGAAAGCGAGCCGAAGAGGCCAAGAAGCGCGAGAACATTGAAGCCCAGCGCGAAAAGAGCAGAGAGGAGCTGCAAATCTGCATCTATGAAACTTCTCTCGCCGCCATCGCCCTCGGCGAGGCTACCGCAAAGGCAGTTCAGCGCATCCCTGACGCGCACTGTAATGGTGATATGCACGCAGCCTTGGACTACGCCTCTAAGGTCAAACACGCACAGCGAGAAGTCGTTTCTCGTTGTGGAATTAAATCCATTGTCGAATGAGAGGAGAACGCTATTATGAAGTACAATAACAAAGTTTCCGCCGCCACCATCGCCCGTACTGCTGCCCTGCTTCTGGCTCTGACGAACCAGATTCTGAGCGCGTTCGGCAAGTCTCCGCTGCCCATCGAGAGCAGCACTGTAGAGCAGCTCGTCACTACCGGCATCACCACCGTCACGGCCCTGATTAACTGGTGGTACAACAACTCCTTCACGCAGGCCGCTATCGAGGGCGATAAGACCTACGAGAACATCAAGAACCAGATTCACTAAGGACGCCCCAGCAGCTGCCACATAACAGCACGAGCCTCCCGGTATTCCTCGCACAAGAGGGCCGGGAGGCTCTTTTTTTTATTGCCGCTTTTTGCAATATCTTCCCCGGAAACGCACTTAAAATGGCATTTCCGGCGCGGTTATTCTGGTAAAAAGACATTTTCGGGGCAGAAATGCACTTTTTGATACATTTTCTATCATTTCCGTGGATAACCGCAGAAAAACGGCACGGAAATACCGAAATGACCCGAAAAGTGGAAAACTGGGTGGAAAAAGTTGATAAAAGGGTCACGCGAGACAACACACGCAGTTGTCCCAAAATACCACGAAAATCAGGATAACCGGAGCGGAAATACCGTTTTGAGCACATATCCGCGCGGATATACACTGAAAACAGCATTTCCGGGTATTTCCGGCGAAACAATCGACAAAGTAGAGTAGAGTAAAGAAGAGTAGAGTAGAGAATATATTATACTCAGCGATTTTGCAATCGCTGGCGCGAAAGCCGTTGCCATTGTCCCTGTTAGGTGCTATCATAAGAGCACGACTACCAACACAGGACAGGAGGACAACAGTTATGGGAAACACAACTGCGTCCCTCACCCGCGAACAACTGTTCGGGGGGGGGTAACAATCGAGAAAACCGGCCTCGGCATCAAACTGGCCGCGCTCTCTATCGCAATTTGCATGACGCTCACCGGATGCGGCCAAACGACAGCGGCCAGCAGCTCGACAGGCGGAGCAGCCTCTAATGAAAAAAGCTACTCTGCAAGGCAAGAGGACACGCAGGCCCTAGAGGATGCGGTGAAAGCGGCACTTGATGAAAAGACCGCGATGGAGGTATCGAGCGTCGATGCTTTCGAGAACAAAGGTGAGTATTCGATAACCGTTCGAGTAGTAGCGGCCGGAGGCTACTATATGCCGGACGTTGCAGAACAGACGGCGCAGGTGTTTTTTGACAAGGCACAGGAGCTTGGTCTAAATGCAACGCAGTATGTAGTCACGGAATACAGTGAGAGCAACACCGGAGCCAAAGAGAATATGTTGGCTTGGAATAGCGATGATGGGGTGACCGGCATATACTCTGACGACAGCGGAGCAGAGCCTGTTGTAAAAATCGGCGTCAGCTTAGACGCCCTACGCGAACTGGTCGGAAACGTAAAAGAGCCGGAGAACAGCGAGGAGATAATGGAGCTGTCGGCCGACTATCAAGGCGAGTGGGAGAGAATAGGCCACGAAAAGTACGAGCGGCTTGTTGTGAGCGAGAACACGGTGAATACCGTGCTTTTCGAGACTTCAAAAGATTGGAGAAAGAAAAAGACCGTTACGCAAATTTTTACGTTCTACTTTGGAATAGACGAGGAAAAAGGTCTGGTGGTAACGAACCAGCACAAGCAGGTAATTCAGACCGTGTCGATGAACGAGCAGGGAGAAATCGAACTGTACGATAAGAGCTTGGACGAGACCGAAACGTATCGAAAAGTGAGCGACAACACGGACGTCCCGACAGTGGGACAGGTGTTATCTGATTGAAATGACCCGGCAAGTGACGAAAGCCTCCTGCGGAGACCTACAAAGCGTCACGGTGGACAGGCGGCAAACTTTACGACCAGACCGCAAAAGCCCGAAATCGAGGCCCCGGAGCCGTGCTCGTGGCGTTCTACGGCTCAACGCAGGAGAAAGCACTCCGAAAAGCTACCGGCAAATTGCCAGCAAGTTAAAATCAGCCTGCGGGAGACGGCCCACAGGGAGGTGATGGAGAGGGCTACACGGGGACCACGAACAGCCCTCCCGTCAACAATGGCTGCTCCGAAACACCGCAGCAGGAAGAACGGCGCGCGCAAATCCCGTATGCGTGGCAGCAGCTCAACCTCTGGCGGGCACAGGAGGCAAGCATGGAACAGTCTATTTATGAGCTCTACATGGAGCAGGTCAACCCGCAGGACACCCGCGAAATCATGCAGGCAGAGGACGCCCTCGCCGAGCTGCTCAAGCTGGTGGATAACCGCGAATTGCGCGACGCCATCGACCGCGCAGCAGGCCGCGTTGCCTACCTCCGAGAAGTAGCGGCATTTGAGGCCGGTTACGGCTTTATGCCCGAATAACAAAAAGGGAGGCCCGGCACAACGCCGGGCCTCCTGATTCATTATAGCCCAAGATAATCCTCAATGCTCATACCGAGCGCAGCAGCGACAGCATGAATCTGGTAGACGTCACGCGGGACACGGCGACCGGCCTCCCAGTCCTCAAGCGTCCGCAGCGAGACGCCGGAGAGCTGCGCCAACCGGGTGCGGTTCAGTCCACGAGACTCTCGCAGGTAGATTATGCGAGCTGTAAGCGGCATAGACACCATCTTGAAATCCCCCTTGAATCTGCTATAATAGAAATGCCGGAGGAGTGAGGCGTTGCAAGCCGTTTTCTCACTCCCCCAGCGTTTCAGAACTCAGGCCGCCGTCATCGGCCTTTGTTCTTCATCGGAGAGCCCTGCTTACTTGTTGAGCAGGGCTTTAATTTTTTCCTTGGCCTCCTCGAGGTCTATGCAACCTTCGAGAATTTCAAGAATCTTACGGGTCTGGTTCTCCTCGGTCTTTTCGACCAACAGCTCACCGAGATTCATATCGTCCATGATGTTCTCCTTTCTGGCCTTGCCACCTTACTCATTGAGGAGCAGCCCCCTCAACTGACTATATTATACCACGCGAGCGCGTGGAAAGCAAGAGCAAAATGGCAATTTCTTGAAATATTTTTGCGTACCTGTGAAAGATTTACTGCTCGATGTACCGAAAGAGAAAACCGCCCGCATGGGGTAACTTTCCCTTGCATACCTTTCCGATTGCGCTGTCATCCAGACCGGTAGCACGGGAGGCAGCAGCGATACTCGGATACTCATGTATGACCTGATTTGTCTTGCGGTCAATCTGGCAGACCGGAGCGAGCGTTGAGCCGTGATAGGCACGGACGCTCCGGCCGTATCCGTCGCCCGGTTCGGGAGCCGTTTTGCCGTTCCACTTCGCACCGGATGCAAGACCGCCAAAAAGAAAGCCCTGCATCTCGTAGGCGCGAGACAGACGCCCCAGCAGCGTGTCGAGCTGGTCGCGCTGGTTGCGGTCGAGAGACTTGAGAAACGTGTCAATCTCCTTTTCGGCCTCGACGACCTCCTGAATCCCAACGTGCAAAACGTCGTTTTGCTCATACTTCTCATACAACGTCCGATAGACAGCAGCCACGGTACAGGCCTCCTTACATCCCGGCTATAACATCGGCGAGCTCCTCGGGAGAAGCATTCACCCAATCTGCGAGCTCTTTCTTTGTCTCCTCGTAATCTTCCAGCACGACGGCGGCAGCCTCATTCTGCCCGTCGATTGCCCGCCCGGAGGACAGGTCATCCGCAGCGACAAGGCGCAGGATGGCGACGGCGCGCCGGAGGCTCATTTTCTTTCTTCCCATTCTGCGGACACCTCCCCGTCTTTGTAAAAGAGATTTGCACGACGCAGGCGGAACGCCTCAAGAATGAGCGTGAAAGCAGTGTCGCAGGTGGCGTAGACCATCTCGAAACCGGGCATCTCCCATAGACCGGCATTATAGAAATTGGCAGCCAGCTCGACGACGATGCGCTCATTCTGGCTCAAATTGAACGCCTCTTCTGCAGCCGTAAACATCATGTAGTCCTCACCAATGACGGCAATGCGGAGCTCCGGCCAGCGCGTGAGCGCGGAGAGCAGATACAGGGACGCGCCCCAATACGGATTGATGCGCCCGGATTCGGGATTTACGATGTGAGGAATCCGCTGAAGCTCAGACAGGAACGCGGCCTCGTGCTCCGGGCTTTTGTATGTGATATTTATTTCCATGCGAACCTCCTTACATATCGACCGAAACAAAATGATAGGCGTACCAGCAACCGCGACGGCGAAAGAGCCTGACGCGGGTGGTAAAGAACTGACCGGAGCACCCCATGCCGTCATAACGGTCGTCGCGGTAGGCCCGGTGCATATAGAACCATTCGAGAACGCTCTCTTTTGAGAGGGGAGAGAGCTTCTCTGGCAGCTTAACGAGCTCGACGAAAGAATCGAACTCGTCGCGAATGATGTGGCAATCGGAAACCCGATTGACATATTCTCGGATGTCGCGCTTGAGCTGAGTGACGAACTCCTCGACGCGCTCACTACGCACCGGACCGGGAAACCGCTCGAACATGAGCAGGACATCGTATGCCTCCTTGAGGCTGTCATAATCGTGGATATCGCGGACCATTAGGCTCCCTCCCTTTCTTCCTTTGCCTTGCGGAGCTCCTCGAGAAACTCAGGGAGCGGCAGCCGCTTGAGCTGATACTCCCGGCGCGCGGCCGGAGACAGGCCGTTGAGCCATGTCTCGTACTTTGCCCGCTCCTGCTCCGCGCAGGCCCGGATGCTTGCGAGAGCATCCGCAGGCGGGTAATCCTCGCCGACGTACCAAGTGATTTTTCCCTCGTTGGAGATGTGAGCGACCATCTTAAAATCGCCGTCCTCCATCACGGCGGAGTTGCAGACTGTTACGCCGTTTCCGAGACAGCCAAGGAACAACTTGAAATTCTGGGCGGCCATCAGTAAATCTCCTCCTCAAGCATCTTTTTACTGAACCGCTCAATCTCCTCGAGAGAGGTCCACTCCGGCTTCTCGTCGTCGGAAAAGCTGTCCCACAGGATGCGCATGGCCTGAATATGATTCTCAACGCAGCAGCCCCAGAGGTACTTGCTGAAACGCGAGCCGCAGCCGAGGAAATACTTGCAGTCCTGAATACAGCGGCTCAAGAGCCTGTATCGGAACTCGGCATCGGAGCCGACAAGGTCGGTGGCGACGTTGCCGAAATAATGAAATTCTGCGTCGCCAGCGAAGTAGAGCGTGACGCTGGCCTCAAGGCTACGCGGCCAGCCGTCCGGATACGGACGGGTCGAGCCGTCGGAAAAGTGGGTCATCGCGGTTGCAGTCACCCCGATGGCGGCCTCGTTTTCGCGAGGACGGCAGAAGAACGTGCGAATCTGGATACGCTCGCACTCCATGGAACCGGCCTTGCCGATGCGGTCGGGGAACAGGGACATGGCCGGGTCATACCCGGCAGCTTTCAAACGCTCAAGAACGGTCATCAGAAGAACCTCCTATTCAAACGTATACACATAGCCATTGTACGGGAAAGCGGCAGCAGCGGCGGCCGCCCGGGCGACCTCCTCGGCGAACTTCTTCGCCTCCTCCGGCGGAACCGTCCCAATGGAGGGCCAGCTCACGCCAAGATGAACAGCACCGTCAGGAGACGGCCGGAGCTCAAAGACCTCCACATTCCCGTGGATGCGGTTCTCGTCCTGCACCTTGCGGAGAGCGGCGAGAAAATCCTCAAAGAACACGGCAGGGAAATTACTTTCGTTTGTCATAAAACACTCCTTTCAAACCTTGCTGTGGCCATCACAAGATGGGCTTCGTCCAGCCGGTCCACCAGCAGTCGAAATCTTTCAGAATCTTCTCTCGGTTCTCCGGGGTGTCAGGCAGATTGTAGCCGGAGCGGGAGTTGCCGATGAAAAGTTCCCCGAAATCGTTCAGCCCACACGAGACACCGGTACGGCTGTCCTCTTTGAAAATAAGCATGAGACGAACCCTCCTTTACTGCACCTCTGCGACGCTCTCGTAGCCCCAGCAGAAAACCCTGCGACCCATCTTCTCGCAGCGGGATTTCAACTCTCTCGCTGCGCTGTCGGCGGAGCTAATGCTCTTGTAACCGCACTCCACAACAGAACCGGCCGGAACCTTGCTCCCAAACGTGGAGCCGTTCTTTCCGGTGTACATCTTGAACTGGTTACCCGTCCAAGGCTCCTCGGCTTTGACGAACCCGAAATACCTTACCTGCGTCATAACGCGCACCTCCTTAATCTCTGTTCTCACGCTTCCACATGAGGAAGTTCTGGTAATCATCTTGACCCATCGAGACCGGCTTGCTCGTGTTGATGAAATCGGGGCAACCGAAGCAGACGAGCTCGTCGGGGTTGCTGCGGGTCTGCGTCAGAACTTTGGCAGGGACGACGGTCTTCAGTGCCTTTCCGGACGGGACGCCCGGAACCTCAATGCGCCGGAGCAGCATATTGAAGTCGTAGTACCAGTCGAGATTCATGTACCGCTCCTCGCTGTCAGTACCCTCGATTTTCTTGATGTACTCTGCCAGAGCACCGCGTACATCAAGACGAACCGGAGCGACGCTGTCGTCGTAGCTGTCGTAGAGGGTGACGGTCTCGGCCTTGCCGAAACGAACGGTCAGGACGGCAATACTGCCGGTGTACTTGTAGAGCTCCATAAAAACCTCCTACCCGAAATGGGTCTTACTGCTTGCTTAACGTCCCTAAAAGGGACACACGAAAGCAAAAAAATTAAGCGACCTCAACCATACCGGCCAGACCGTAGAGGAGCTCGTGGTCCTCAAAGGAGATGCGCTCTTCCTCGAACGCGCGGTCAATCTGCCAGTAGCACTCGTCGCGGTCGTTCTCGGTCTTGATGGCGGCGATGGCTTTCACGATTTTCTTGAACATCTTTTTATCCTCCAAACAGGCGTTTCATCAAAAAGCAAGAAATCCGGCAAGGTTGCATTTCTCAGTGAGCGATGCTACTTTGAAACCGCTGTGGGCGAGTAGAGCTTTCCACGTTCTGTTTTGTCCTTGCCACCCGGAGCAGGAGAGGTTTCGTTTCCCAGCGAGCGATACCACTTTGGAACCTTTATCGGCGAGTGGAGCTTTCCGCGTTCTGTTTTATCCTCGACTGCTTCATTTTGGGTCATTGGCTTTCTTGTACCCTTATTATAGACCCTAAAAGGGGCAATGTCAAGTAAAATCTGGCAATTTGTGGCAAAAAGTTTTGATAAATGACGCTTTTTGCGACATTATGCCCGAAACCGCAGCAGAGCAGAAAGAAAGCAGGAGCCCGGAGGCCCCTGCTGATATAGTTATCCTGTTTGTCCTAATGAGTACGCCCACCTCACTGCGCAGCTTTGCAACATCCTCAATGATCTCATAGGTCTGCGTCTCCCGAATGCGGAAATCATATTCCTCTCCGCCGTATTCTTTCAGCAACTCCACAAAGGCTTCCACGGCAAAGGAATAGTGTTGGGCCGACACGCAGAACTGATGCTTGACCGGAGCTGAGCCGAGATATTTTTCCTCGATGAGTTCCATCTGGGCCAGCACCTGCCGGGCATATCCCAGAAACTCCTCTCCCTCCGGGGTCAGAGCCACACCCCGATTGGTGCGGTGAAAAATAGTCAGTCCAACTTCCTGTTCCAACTCCCGGATGGCATTGGTCAGGCTGGGCTGTGCGATGAAAAACTGCTGTGCCGCCCGGCTGATGGTGCCGGTGTCGGCTACAGCGGTAGCGTAACGAAGCTGCTGTAAGGTCATAGCGGATTCCTCCCGATGGCTTTTTTATCATCCTATCGCAGAACGGACAAAAACGCAATGTCTTTTCTTGTTTGCAATACCAACCGAATATTGTCGGCATATTCAAGATACGTTTTACCCATCCTGCAATTTCCCTTATAATAGCACCGCAGTCTTAAAGGACTGCAACATTCCCATATCAAAAAGGAGGCTTTCCGGTATGGGACAGCGGCAAAGCGAGATCATCAAAAATCACATGGAAGTCTACTGGCACGATTATGCGTCCGCCAGTAAGGGCAACCCCATTACCGAGGCGGGACTTGTGGAAAAAGCCTCCGTCATTGGCCGCACCGGGCTGATGCTGCTGGAATGCGGCACCGGCGCATGGCGCGTCCGAAGCTCCATGAACACCCTTTCGCGGGAGCTGGGTGTCACAACGACAGCAGATATCGGCCTGTTGTCCATTGAGTTCACCTGCTTTGATGGCGACCAGTGTTATACCCAGTCGCTCTGTCTGACAAACACGGGCGTGAACACCTCCCGCTTGAACCGGCTGGAGCATTTCGTCAGCGACTTCGACCGGGAGGGCAAATTTATGACCGGCGAAGAACTGCACAGCCACCTCGACGAGATCGAGCGTATCCACGGCTTGTATTCGCCGGTTGCGCTGGGCTTTGCAGCCGCACTGGCCTGCGGCTGCTTCACCTTTCTGCTGGGCGGCGGCATCGTTGAGATGCTATGTGCCTTCTGTGGCGCGGGCATCGGCAACTTTGTACGGTGCAAGTTGACAAAGCACCACTTCACTCTGTTTCTGGGCATCACAGCTTCGGTCTGTTCGGCGAGCCTCGTGTATGCCGTCCTGCTGAAGCTGGCCGAGGTGCTGTTTGCCGTATCGGCGCAGCACGAGGCGGGATATATCTGCTCCATGCTCTTCATCATTCCGGGCTTTCCGTTCATCACCAGCGGCATCGACCTTGCCAAGCTGGATATGCGCTCCGGGCTGGAGCGTCTGGCTTACGCCGTCCTTATCATTCTGGTGGCGACCATGACGGCATGGATCATGGCACTGCTGCTGCATTTGCAGCCGGTGCAGTTCCCGGCTTTGAGCCTGACGCTCCCGGAAGAGATCCTGTTCCGGCTGCTGACGAGCTTTGGCGGTGTGTTCGGCTTTTCGCTGATGTTCAACAGCCCCCGGAATCTGGCAGTCTGCGCCGCGCTCATCGGTGCGGTGACGAACACGTTCCGGCTGGAGCTGGTAAGCCTTGCAGGGTTCCCGCCTGCCGTAGCGGCGTTTCTGGGCGCATTGCTGGCCGGCCTGCTGGCATCCTGCCTGAAGAGCGCCGCAGGTTATCCCCGCATCTCTGTCACGGTTCCGTCCATTGTTATCATGGTGCCGGGGCTGTATTTCTACCGCGCCATCTATAATCTGGGCATCCTGTCCCTGACGGATTCTGCCACATGGTTTGCAAACGCCATCCTCATCATCGTGGCGCTGCCGCTGGGTCTGATCTTTGCCCGCATCATCACCGATAAGACATTCCGTTATTGCACCTGAGGTGCAATGCCTTCCATTCTCCCCTCTATAATGCAAAACGCAGCGAGCCGTCAGAAGGTTCGCTGCGTTTTGTTTTGCTGTGTGATGCACTTATAAAGGGAGTTCGTTTGTAGGAGAGCTTACTCCCCGTAAACGATCTTGGTAGCCGTTTCTACATGGCGTTCCAGCCGGTCAGCAAAGTGCTCCAGCGGCAGAAAAACGCCCAGTTCATCGTAGCGGGTGCCGCCGTCCTTCAGCGTGTCCTGTCCATAGTAGACCACGGAACGGGGCAGTGCGTGCTGCAGCTTCATCTGGATATCCCAGACGGTGGAGTAGGCCTCCGCTTCCGTTACCTTCTGCTTCACGGTGTCCGGCAGTTCGTAGATCAGCAGCAGCCCCAAATGCTGGTTGTAGTGGTACTCCACCACATCCATAGAGCCTTCGTCGTAGCCGTGATACTTGCAGTAGCCGCTGGCAAGGTACATTTTCACCTTTTCCTGCTTCTGGAACACCCGGACAAACCGATCATATAGCTTTTTATTGACTGCAAACTTATTGTCCGGCAAAAGAACGCCGGCATCATCCGTCAGAATCACCGGGTTCGGCTGGCCGTCCGCATTGAACTTAAAGGGGATCAATGCCGCATTCCGCAGCAGATCAAACATACTGTGCTGACAGAGCGCCATCAGAAATGCAGACAGATCCTTGTTCTCGTAGGCATCGAATAATGCCGCAGCAAACTGTTGTGCACTCAGCGTCGGCGCATCCAGTACGTCTGCCATGTCCAGCGAATCGTTGAAGGTATCCATCAGACGGCGGCAGGCTTCCGGATTTTTCAGGATCTCCCCGAACAGTGCCTCTGCTTTTTCTTCTCTTGGAAATATCGTAGCCATCAAAAAGACCCTCTTTCTGTTTATTTCCAACTGTTATTATAGGTTCAGAAAGTCCTGCTGTGAAATACTGCTTTTATATCGCCGCTATATGCAGAATACTTTTTACACATTTTCTAAGTGCCTGTATAATGACACTGCAATCTTGAAATTGCACGAGGGAAATAGAAAAGTATATAAAGTTGGTTTGAACGGAGGCAGTTCCTATGTCTGAGGTCAAAAAGGTCGTGCTGGCATATTCCGACGGTCTGGACACATCGATTATCATCCCGTGGCTGAAAGAGCACTATAACAACTGCGAAGTCATTGCCGTGTGCGGCAATGTGGGACAGAAGGGTGAACTGGACGGTTTGGAGGAGCGTGCGAAGGCAAGTGGCGCATCCAAGCTGTACATCGAAGACCTGACCGACGAGTTCGTGGAGGACTACGTCATCCCTACCATGCAGGCCGGAGCCGATTATGAGGGCTATCTGCTGGGCACCAGCTTTGCCCGCCCGATTTTGGCAAAGCGCGTCGTGGAGATTGCCCGTGCCGAGGGTGCGGATGCGGTCTGCCACGGCAGCACCGGTAAGGGCAACGATCAGGTGCGCTTTGAGCTGGCCATCATGCACTTTGCACCCGACCTGAAGATCATCACCCCGTGGCGTGAGTGGGATATCCAGAGCCGCGATGAAGAGATCGACTACGCCGAGGCTCATCACATCCCGCTGAAGATCAGCCGCGAGACGAACTACTCCAAGGACAAGAACCTGTGGCATCTGAGCCATGAGGGCCTTGACCTCGAAGATCCGGGCAACGAGCCGCAGTACGACAAACCCGGCTTCCTTGAGCTGGGCGTCAGCCCCAAGACTGCCCCGGACAAGTCCGAGTTTGTGGAGCTGGAATTTGAACAGGGCGTGCCGGTGGCTCTGAACGGCGAGAAGCTGAAGCCCGCCGCCATCATTGCAAAGCTCAACGAGATTGGCGGACGCAACGGCATCGGCCTGTACGACGTGGTGGAGAACCGTCTGGTGGGCATGAAGAGCCGCGGCGTCTACGAGACCCCCGGCGGCACCATTCTGTACAAGGCGCATGAAGTGCTGGAGACCCTGACATTGGACAAGCTGACTGCCCACAAGAAGCGCGAGCTGGCCATCACCTTTGGCGAGCTGGTTTACGACGGCCAGTGGTTCAGCCCTCTGCGCAAGGCTCTGAGTGCTTTCGTCACCTCCACGCAGGAGTACGTCACCGGCAAAGTCCGTCTGGAACTGTATAAGGGCAACCTCATCAATGCAGGAGTCTGGTCGCCCTACTCCCTCTACCGGGAAGACATCGCCACCTTTGCCGCAGGCGGTGACTACAAGCAGAGCGATGCCACCGGTTTCATCAGCATCTACGGTCTGCCCACCAAGGTGCAGGCCATTGTAAACAGCGAAAAAGAAGGTAAATGAAGTAGTTTAGGCTGATTGCCGTATCCATAGAGCCTCCCCAAAAGAAGAAAACCGCCCCGCAACACACCCGATTCATTTTGCCGCCGATTCACCCGACAAAATCATCGCTGCGCTGCGTGGGCGGTTTTCTGTTTTGAAAAAGGCACAGTCATATAGTGCTCAATGATGTTTTTGCACAAAAATCGTTGTCGCCTTGCTATCATCAGATTTGCCTGTGCCCATCCCTTGAACAGGAATACAGACCAATACCCAGTCAATTTTTCCTATACTCGCAAGATGCGTCATACTTTTCCCGCTTTACCGCAATAAATTTTCAAAATCCTCTTGACGTATTCAACATACCGTGGTATTTTCCTTGTAAATTCCACTGATTTTGTGGATTGGTCCAAACCCATCCACAAGATGTGGTTGTGTTCATTTTGAACACTGCCTCACCGTGGATTATCCCTGAAAGATCTACCGCCCCGCAACACATCCGATTCATTTTGCCGCCGATTCACCCGACAAAATCCATCGCTATGCTGCATGGGCGGTATTTTTCTTTTATGGGAAACGCACCTTGAAAATTTCATGAGCCGACCGGACGTGATACAGACTTTCCGTCAACGCCGCTGCACAAACAGGGGCAGGAACTTCGTTCGGAGCGAACGGTGATTCCCATCCATGAGCAGCACAACCTCTACTTATTTTTTTGCGTCTTAACAATTCGGAAACAATTACCCGGAAACGATTTTGAGCGCAGCGGTAGAGGGCAAGAACCGTCCCGTGGCCACAAATTTTCAATT